>ENA-ORNZ01000918-ORNZ01000918.1-human-gut-metagenome-genome-assembly--contig:-NODE-918-length-33895-cov-4.895065_pt1 | contig 33895 bp, 29 predicted proteins | sample MGYA00242124_ERZ509040 | MGnify/ENA primary metagenome ERZ509040 (study PRJEB26280, sample SAMEA2338733) | human gut metagenome | biome: human gut; feature: human-associated habitat; material: faeces... | reverse complement strand
GTTTTCTTACGGTCAGCGCAGCAAGTGCGCAGACCTACTGAACAGTTACAAACATTTTTATATTAAAGAGCCTGAAGGAAAAAGTCAAGGACAAAGGGGGAAGAGAATATGAAGAAGGGATGGAAGATTGCAGCGGTGGGATTGATTATATTATTGCTGTTTTTGATTTTTTTTAAGGAGTGTTTGTGGGAGTGGTACGACGAAGTTCTGCATCCGTGGGCACCATGTCGTGCGGATTGGCTCTGAAAAGTTGGACAAAGTATTAACAGATATGGTTTGCTTTATTGAGCATAATGAAACTGTCATGAAAAAATCAGAGGAGAAGCAAAATGCTGAATGAACATTTATTTTACGGCGGAATTCTCCTATGTGCATGTTCTGCCGGACTTGCAGTGATTCTGGGAAGCTGGTATATGGTCAGAAAGATCAAGCTGAACGGGAAGCTGGATGAAGAATATGGGAAAGAAATAAAAGGAAAGTAACAAAGTGGGAGGTACCAGGTGGAGGAAGTTATTGCATCGACGTATCGAATCATAAAAAAACTGGGATCCGGCGGTGGCGGAAACGTATATCTTGCAGATCATCTGAGACTGAATAAGAAAGTAGTCCTGAAGGCAGACAAGCGCCGGATTACGACGAAAACGGCTCTGCTTCGTCGAGAGGCAGATGTTCTGAAAAACCTGAATCATCCGAATATTCCGAAGGTATATGATTTCTTTGTTGAAGATGACACGGTATATACCGTCATGGACTATATCGAAGGGGAAAGCTTGGATCGTCCGTTAAAACGAGGAGAACATTTCTCACAGCCACAGGTGATCCAATGGGCGAAAGAGCTTCTGGATGCTCTTGAATATCTCCACAGTCCTACACACGGAGATCCACCTCAGGGATTTGTGCATAGTGATATCAAACCTGCGAATCTGATGCGGACACCGGATAACCATATCGTACTCATTGACTTTAACATTGCTTTATCACTCGGCGAGGATGCCGTGATCGGCTGCAGTGCCGGATACGCCTCACCGGAGCATTACGGACTTGATTTTTCTTCAGACAGTGATACGGTAAACGGCGAGTCGGAGACGGAGGCGGAATCACAGTCAGGCCAGGACGGTGAGACAGAGGCTGATGATCCTACAGTTGAGAGGACGATCACGGAATCTGATACGGAAGCTACAGAGGTGGAGGGGAAAAAGAGAAATGAAAAAAGCTCTTTCACGTCACCGAAAAAAATCATCGTACCTGATGTAAGATCAGATATTTACAGTACCGGAGCAACGTTATATCATCTGCTCAGCGGATCAAAGCCGGCCAAAAATGCGAAGGCAGTCGTATCGCTTTCAGAAAAAGAATATAGTCCGCAGGTTGTAAAAATCATCAAAAAGGCGATGAATCCGAATCCGGATCTGCGATATCAGACGGCGCAGGACATGCGTTCAGATTTTTTACATCTGAGAGACCGGGATCCGCGGGTCAGACGATTGAAGGCGGTAAAACGGCTGGATATCGGTGTAGTTCTCCTGATTCTTGCAGCAGGTGCATCCATGACATTTGTGGGCTTAAAGCGGATGCAGACGACAGAGAACTGGCTGAAGCTTGCGGAATACTCGAAAAGTGCCCTTGAGTCAGGGGATGTGGACGAGGCGGTCAGGGACGCTCTCGCAGGTCTTCCCGAGGAGAAAGGAATCCTGACACCGGAATGGCTTCCAGAATCTAAGCGGGCGCTGGCAAATGCGCTGGGAGTGTATGATCTCTCCGACAAGTTTCGGTCGAGCGGAGTTATAAAGCTTCCGTCGGCTCCTTATAAGATAAAGATGTCCCCGGACGGGAAGAAGCTTGCGGCTGTATACCAGTCCGAGGCTGCGGTTTATGATGCGGAAAGCTTAAAATCGTTAATGACCTGCCCGATGATGGATTCAGCATTAGCGGATGCGTTGTTTTCCGATGATAGTCATCTGCTGGCTGCGGGAAAAGACGGAGTTTCACTTTACAACATTGAGAGCAGAGAGCAGATGTGGAGGGCAGGAATGGCTTCGACTCTGACAATCTCTGGAGACGGACAGGTTGCGGCGGCGATGGACCGGGACAGAAATATTGTCTCATTCTATGACATGAAAGATGGTCAGCTGCTGCGGGAACGCTCTATGGGAGATAAAAAAATGCCCTCTGCATTTAATGATTCCTTTGCGGATCCGGACAATGCAATTTTCTGCCTGAATATGGACGGAACCATGTTGGCGATCAGTTTTTCGGACGGCGGACTATATGTGATGGATACAGAGCATCCGGAGGATGACCTGATCGTGTACGAGAGCTCGGATTATACAGAGTTTGCAGGCGGCTTCCATGGAGATAAATTTGCGTTTTCTGCCGGAAAGAGTGGTCACAGCATCTTTGGACTCATCAATGTGGACGAGGGAGCCTATATCGGTGATATGGAGTCGAACCTGCAGATGAAGGCAAAGGCAGATGAGAGTGGAATCTGGGTTTCAGAGGGAAATCTCCTGTCTGAGTTTGATCCGGATACGCTGGATGATAAGGAGGTCGCCTTCACAGATACATGGAACATCAGCCATTTCAGCGTTTCGGACAAGCATGTGCTTGCCGTGACGGATGAGCCGGGATTTTCCATCTTCGATCAGGGAGAGAACGCCCTGGTACATGAAAAGAGTGATGAGGAATATAGCTTTGCGGAACTCGGGACAGAGTACGCGGCGTTGGCAAACCGGAGTCAGCCGGATATCCGCGTCATGAAGGAGGAGACTCATGAGGATACATGTGTGGTGCGTTACGACGCGAAGTATTCCCATGACGAGGCCAGAGTGACGGGAGACGGGGAAAAGGCGATGCTTTTCAGTTATGATGGATTCCGGATCTATGGTAGTGACGGAACCCTGACGGCGGAAGGAAGCTTCCCAGAGGCGGAAAAGATCTACGACCAGCAGTTTAGAAGGGACGGAGAAAAGTCCTGGCTGGATGTGATCTGGTACGATGGGACAGTCCGGGCGTATAGTTCGGAGGATGGCACTCTGATCTCGGAGGAGAGAGGGGAAGCGCCTTCAAAGGATCTGGAAGAGGAATTTTCAACAGAAAAGTACCGGTTTGTGTCGGAACTTCACAGCGCTCCGAAGGTTTATGACAAGCAGAGCGGAAAGTTTGTAAAGGAACTGGAGAAGGATGATTTCCTGGCCTATGTGACAGAGGTCGGCGAGTACATACTAACAGAATATGTCCGGGCAGATGGTGAGAGATACGGTCTTTTGCTGGACCAGAACCTTGAGATACTGGCAGATCTGCCGGATCTGTGTGATATTCATATCCCGGATGAAACAATCTATTTCGATTACAAAAATGGAGAATTGAGACAGTGTCATTTGTATTCGATCCAGGAACTGATCGATCTTGGAAAGAATTACAGATAAAATTTTAAGAAAGGGGAAAAATTATGAAAAAACGCATCTTTAAACAGGGAATGGCATTGATGCTGGCAGCTGCACTGGCGCTTCCGGCTAATGTGGTTCCGGCGGAAATTCTGGATCAGCAGACGGAGACAGAGCTGCCGCATATTGTATTAAATCAGGAAACACCTGATGAAAAAGTTACTGACAGTGATGCGAAGGAGAAGGAGGAGCAGACTGGAACGCAGACAGAGACAAAGAAAAAGACAGAAGTCAATACCACAGAAACTGCGGAACAGATCATTTACAATACCGGTTCCTTCAATGTTCACGTCGTAAGCGCGGAAGATTTTGAGAACGATCTCGGCGACGCATATTTTGAGGAGGATGGCAGCTATACCATCAATATCCCAGAGGAAAATCCATTCTTCCCGTATGAGGTTCAGTTTACCTATGACGGAAAAACAGAAAATGAGTGGTTCATGAATCCGGAGGATTCCATCGAGATCGACGGACATACCTTCTATGTATCCGCAAGCTTCGACGGAACAGCCGTTACCCAGATGACCATGGATGTTGCAGGTCAGGAGGTTGTTGTTTATCCGGAGAAGAAAGAGTTTACGGACGGAGATGATGTGGCGTTGATGTCATTGCTGCCGTTGGAGAAGAGAAATCTGTCTGTTGATTTATCGGGATTTTCTCCGATTGAACTCAGTAGGGTGAAAGTCGCGTCTATTTTTACAGGCGATTACCAGTTAAGTAAGACAGATGCGATTATGTGGAAATCCTCTTATTCGGATCACTATGGCGTTATACCGGAAGCAAACTCATGGGAACTGGATCTTTCACATAAGCTTTACGGAAAGAGTAGAGTATCGTTAGAAATGATCGTTGGCGAACCAGATCAGTTATCGGTTTCTAACATGAGGTACTATTTAGATATCTCTATAACCGATCCCGGAAAGTGGTTAACTGCTTCCGTGAAACGGCAGAAAGAGGATGGAAGTACAGAAGATCTGGAGATTTCCAATGAATATTATTCTGATAATGGAGACTGGAAATTTGAAGGACTAGATAAAAAGGATCCGGTATCAGAAAATCATCGGTTTAATGTTTATATCGATAATTATAAGGGGGCTGAGGATCAGCTTTTTCAGGTTTCTGTAAAGTTAAACTTAGACCAGTTTAAAAACTCCGCAATTTCAAAGCTCTATTTAATCGAGGATGGAAGTAAGAAAAGCGATTATAAAATGACGCTGACGGAGGACGGAGGCGAATGGTATCTCAATTTCTCCGCAAAACCACACTCATATGGCTGGACGGATATTGTTGCGTCTGATTCCACGGGTGAAGAGATTGGATTTTATGAACTCGGAACATACTTTGGAATGTATGCGGAAGCAAGAGACTATATTTCAGAGCGGCTTTACGATAAAAATGGCGACTCTATATCTTATGAGACTGACTATATCGACAGAGAGTATGAGAGCTACGACTCATGGGAGAACTCGACATACGAGTATGACGAGTATGAAGCGAATCTGAAGCCGGGATATGCGGTCGACGATGAGTACCGGCTTGTCATGAATTATGTAAAGGCGAAGGAGACAAGTACATCGAAGGTTCTTGGGGCATATGTCGGAAAATATAAGACACTTGAGGAAGCGAAGAAAGCCGGGGTTGCGGATATCAGCAAAGCCTTGTTTGACCGTTCCGTCGGATATGCCGCGGATTTCAGTAAGGGAATTTATCTTTCCGTCTTTGTCGGGGAAGACGATGAAGCAACTCCACGATTGTTTGGATGGCATATTACCACGAAGTTTGAGATTGATTTAAGCAATTCTACACTCGTGTGGTTTGATGGATTGCTGGATTCAGCAGGAAACAGGGTAACATCTGAAGTCTTAAAAACCAACAATGATGATTATGCGGATTACAACTATATCACAATTCTTGTAGACGCGGATACGGATCTTACCAAACTGGCTCCGGTATTCAGCACAGATAAAGGAATTAAGTTATATACGGACAAAGAGGAGATCAGCGGTGTGAGCCTGCATGATTTCTCCAAGGGACCGGTTCATTACACCGCATCTGCGGAGAACTCCAAGAATTCCAAGAACTACTGGCTTAATATCATCAAGGCAAAGCAGGGCGAGAGCTGGCTTTACATGAACAGCCTTACAGATGAAAATGCAGGTACAAAAGAAGAAAACGGTGTTGTTTATACGACCCGTGAAGTAATGTTAAACAGTATCCATAATTATAAGCACAGAATTCTTCTGGCAAACATGGGAACCGAAGACCTGACAAAATTATCGGTGGAAGCAGCCGGTTCATCTTTTGATTCCGGCGATGTGGTCCTTGATGATTACTGGACATTAAAGGGAAAGTATGACCTCTCCGGATTCAAGGGATTTGGAAGTAAAAAAGACATGAATCTTGCGAAGATCAAACTGGAACTTGGTGATGAAGGTGAGGCAAACGGTGAGGATCTTGACGGAACACTGACGATTAAGGAAGATGGAAAAACAATCATGGTCATCACACTGACCGGTGTGGTTGGTGACCCTGGTATTGTCACCAAAGAGATCCCGGACGCAGTCAAATATGTTCATTACGGATCGATGATCCAGAACAGCAATAAGTATGACTTCAATACTGTAAGCTATAAAATTAAGAATGGAAAACTTCCGAGCGGAATGGAATTAAAACCAAACGGTGAGCTCTATGGAGTACCATTGGAAACAGGTGAATTTACATTCACAGTCGAGATGAGTAACAGCTACAGAGATTTTGGAACTTCATCCAGAGAGTTTACCCTGAAGGTTGTAGACAACACCGATGCAAACGTAGATAGTGCGGTCGATCAGGGATATGATCTGAAGGAACGTGTTCCAAATATCTTACTGAGTGACAACAACGACTATACAATGACATCTGTCGGTGTGATCGAAGAGTGGGACAACCTTACGCTTGATGGTAAACGTCTTGTAGAGGGAGTCGATTTCGATGCAAAATCCGGAAGTACCCGTCTTACGATCAGAAGCCAGACCTTAAAGGCTAATAATCAGGTAGGAACTCATACACTGAGTGCGGAGTTCCGTGAAAAAGGAACAGGAAACTTAAAGCGTGCAGCCCAGAACTACAAAGTCAGCACAAAGTCTTCCGGTGGCAGCAGCAGTGGCGGACACAGCAGCTCCGGACGTGCAACCGTAAGAGCAGATTATGGAAATATCGGTGCAGACGGCGCATGGGTGCAGGATGCAAAGGGCTGGAAGTGTAAAGCCGCAGACGGAACATGGTACACGAACTGCTGGAAAGAGCTGACTTATCAGAATGAGAAATCATGGTACCGCTTTGATGCTCAGGGGTATCTTGTAACCGGCTGGTATCAGGATAACGGAACATGGTATTATATGAATCCGAAGTCCGACGGAAAGCTTGGAAAGATGATGACAGGCTGGCAGTATATCAACGATATCTGGTATTACTTTACTGAAAATGCAGGCGACAAGCAGGGCGCAATGTTCTGTAAGCGATGGGCGGAAGTTCCGTATAATGGTACAGTTGAGTGGTATTATTTCGATGAAAACGGAACGATGAAAACGGATTGGCTGACACAGGATGAAAACAAATTCTATCTTTATCCGATTGCAGACGGAACGAGAGGCAGAATGCTGACCGGCTGGCAGAAGATCGGTGATAACTGGTACTACTTCCATGAAGAGTCTGATGGAAATAAGGGCGTTCTTGCGAGAAGAACAAAAATTGGCAATTACTATGTAAACTCAGACGGAGTTTGGGCGAAATAATAAGTCAGGTAATGGGGCAGGATCGTAGGAATCCTGTCCTATTACTTATTTTACTTATGGAGGAATGAAGCTATGAAGAAAAAATTGTTAGTCCTGGGGTTAAGCATGGCAGGCGTACTTATGTTGTCAAATACTGCATTTGCGGGTGAATGGAAAAGAAATAATGTCGGCTGGTGGTATCAGGAAAGTACAGGAGCATACCCGACGAGGTGATGGAGCAATATAGGCGAAAAATGGTGTTATTTTGATAATGTCGGATATATGGTTCATGATAAATGGATCGGAGATTATTATCTGGGATCAGATGGCGCTATGCTGACCAGTACCGTTACACCGGATGGTTATAGGGTAGATGCGTCAGGAAAACATCATGCATTGGTGTTGACAGATGTTCGGCCAAACTCCATGATGGTTGATTATGCGTTTGTGGAGATAAATGGTTCTGGAATGGATGTAAAATTTCATTTGGGGTGGGACGCAACAGAAGGGGAACGTTATTATAAAGATAAAACAAAAATCTCAGAGCAAGAGTTTTCAGAATATTTTAAAGATTTGAAAGAACTGGATTATATGTGACAGAATTGAGTAGAATAGCTTTTAAAAGCCCTTGAAGCTGCGGCATTGAGGGCTTTGTGCTGTAGTAGCTCTTCCAGCCCTCATTTTGCCACTTTTTCATAAGAGAAGCGTAAGACTCGTCAAGTTGCATTTCGTTCAGAGATAAGCTATAATGAGATGAGTGCTAAATTTAAGTGAGGTGGATCGCTATGAAAAAAACGGTCAAGACAGCTATCTTTGCCTGCATCTTTGCGGCGGCATTCCAGATCACGGCCTTTGCCGGATTTACCTGGAGAGTTGAGAGCGCGGACAGTTCCTATGTGGGGACGACGAATGTGACTGTGACAAATACATCGGGAAAGAAAGAGACGGAGGATGCGCCGATCGTGAAGAGAGGGGCTGTGGTGACTTTGACGGAGGCGGCGGCCAGCGCGACATACACCGTGAAGGCCTATGATGGAATGGGAAATCCGATCAGGGATTTTAATGCGTCTCTTGGAACTGTAAAAAAAGGTGGAACACTTCAGTATACACTGGACTGGAACGCGAGAAAATCCGAAGGAAAGTCTTCCTACACCGGACAGGCAGGCGTTTTTGAGATCCAGGCGAAGGATTCCGACGGAAAGACCTGGAGACAGAGATTCGTGATCAACAATGTCTGCGCATCGGGCGTTCTCTCCAATATGTATCTCTACAGCAAAGGTACGTTCTACCAGTGGAAGAGCAATTCGAAAGGCTGGTGGGTGGACAAAAAGTCCGGCGGATACCTCACGAATGCCTGGTTCCAGTCACCGGTGAGCGGACTCTGGTACTATATGGGGGCTGACGGGTATATGCTGACAAACACGACGACACCGGACGGATATCGAGTAGATGCCAGCGGCGTGTGGGAGAAATAACGGTTCTATGGAGCTGAAAAATAATTCTGGTTAATGAGAAAAGTTCTCAATAAAAATATTCCATTTTTCTCCAAAAAGAGTATGATAAAAATAGTTAGAAGCACCTAACAGGCGGCTGCAAAAACAATTACAGCTGCTTCGCACAATACCCTTCCAGGAGAGAAATGGAGCAGAATTATGGGAAGATTTTATCGGCTTTCAAAGAAAATTTCAGAGCAGGAAGCAGCGGAGATCATGCGGGAAATATTGGAACTCCCGGATATCCAGAATGCGGAGATCGTCGATGGCAAGGTCAGAGTTGAAACGAAGGACAATGTGTTTGTCGACGTGATGAGTACCGTTGTAAATATTTTCAGCCGCGTGGCAGGCGGATGCGAGCTTTCCTTTGTTGGATTTGCTTATAGGGACTGATTGGAAGTTCATATGTGAAATGGTAAAAGCGCAGGATCATGGGCTGAGAATAGCTGCATGATTCCTGCGCTTTTGTCATCATGCATACAGAAAAAAAGGTCATCGGCAACATTTTTTGCGATAAAGGATAAAGCTCCAGCCCATGCCGCAAACGCAAAATTCTGCGTTTCCCTCCTGCTAAAATACAGCGCCGAAATAATTGTGTGAGGAATATAGATGGTACAGAGTTCACTATAGACGGTGTAGTTCGTTTGATTTGCACATAAAAAGAATGTTGAAAACACAGGAAATGCGTTTCCAACATTCTCAAAAATTGTTCATAGTAGAGCCGAGACGTTTTTGCGGAGCGTTTCAATTACTTCTTCGCTTCGGAAGAATATTTTTTGATATGCTCTTTAATTGCCGCGAAGCTCTCCGCACTGATATCGTGTTCAATCCGGCACGCGTCATCGAGAGCTGTCTGCTCATTGACACCGAGATCCATCAGCCATTTGGAGAGGGCAGTGTGGCGCTCATAGATCGTCTCTGCGATCCGGCGGCCTTCGTCGGTCAGTGTGATATGTCCCTCGTCATTTACCAGGATCAGGTTATTGATCCGGAGATTCTTCATTGCGACGCTGACGCTGGGTTTGGAGAAGCCGAGCTCCGTTGCGATATCGATAGAACGCACATACGGCTGTTTTTCGCTTAACATTAAAATTGTCTCAAGATAGTTTTCAGCAGATTCCTGGATTTTCAAGTAATTACCCCCATATATCGTGTAACGTGGTTAGAAACTTTTCAGCGCATTGACGTACGAAAAGCCGTCATTAAAAAAACACAGCCGTGCAATAAGTTCAGCACAAGCCTGTAAACGCCGGAAAGTTATAACATTGTCCGTGAGCATTATCAGTTAAACGGAACCTTGTTATTCTTCATTTTAGTATAGCATAATCCGTGAAATGAGTCAAAGTCTATTCTTCCTTTTGAGAAAAAACAACAATAAATGGGGTGAGAGTTATTCTTATACAAAATAATTAGTTACAACTAATATAATGGGAAAAACTCTCAATTACAGATATTGACAATAAAGTTAGGATATGCTAACCTTATACCATCAGTTAGACGGAACTAACCTTTGGACAAAGGAGGAACACATCATGAGCGTTGTTATTATTGGCGGACATGACCGTATGGTCAGACAGTATAAAGAAATTTGTGAAAATCATAAATATAAAGCGAAAGTTTTCACCCAGATGAAGACAGGGCTTGATAAACTGATCGGAAGACCGGATCTTCTGATTCTGTTTACAAATACCGTATCCCACAAGATGGTGCGCTGCGTATTAGATGAGGTGGATGAGAACCGTACTGATATCGTCCGCTGTCATACAAGCAGCGGCACAGCGCTTGCTGAGATTCTTGAAAAGCACAGTGCATAAACCGGAACTGCCGGTGGGATAATGTGATGAGAAAACAGGCAATAATCCGGTAGACCTGCACATTTACTGTGATGACAGTAAGAAAGCACAGGCCGGAAGGCACGGAATCATTATGATGGAAAGGCGGTATGACGTATGAGCGAAGAGATCTTCGGGGCAGTACAGAAGCTCCCGGTCAATGGAACGAAGAAGCAGGTAGTTTTACAGTGTGCACCGCTTCTCACAGGCATCAAATTATCGAATCTTTTAAATGTGCGTGCAGATCAGAAAGAAGAAGTGTTCAAACTTTTTGAAGGATCACCGGTATGCTGCCGGGTTCTCTATGAATTCCGCGGCAGATTGTCGATCCTGCTTTACCGTCCGGGAATGCTCAGGGCATACCTGGAACGGGAGGATGTAAAACGGTTAATGGCGTCCTTCGGATATGAGGACCTTGGTCTTGAGGAGACTTTGGACCGCATCGCAGAAGGTTATCAGGAGCACATGGACGGAAAACTGGGATTCCCCCATGAGATCGGTCTTGTTCTCGGATATCCGCCAGTGGATGTAGAGGGATTCATTAAGAAGGGCGGCAGAGATTTTTTGTATTCCGGATATTGGAAAGTGTATGGAAACCTGGAAGATGCGTTAAAGACATTTGAGGCATATGACCGGGCGAGAGATTATGTGATCTCCATGACCGGAAACGGAAATGAAATCAGGGATATCCTGGCGGCATCCTAAGTACCGCCGGTTCCAATAATAAAAAAGCGGTGGACGGCGAGGTCCGGATTACCGCAAAACAAATTTCAGGAGGAAATAAAAAATGGATAAGGTTATTGTTGCATACTGGTCTCAGACAGGAAATACAGCTGCTATGGCTGCAGCCATCGGCGAGGGAATCACAGAAGCAGGTAAGGAAGCTGTTGTTACAGACATCTCTTCCGTATCTATGGATGATTTACAGGCAGCATCCGCATTCGCACTTGGATGCCCGGCAATGGGAGCTGAGGTTCTTGAGGAAGGCGAGATGGAGCCGTTTGTAACTGAGGTTGAGGCATTTGCATCCGGCAAGAAGATCGGTCTGTTCGGTTCCTACGGCTGGGGAGACGGTCAGTGGATGAGAGACTGGGAAGACAGAATGAAAGCTGCTGGCGCTACGGTTGTAGGCGGCGAGGGTGTTATCTGCCAGGAAACTCCGGATGATGAGGCTCTTGAGAACTGCAAGGCACTTGGAAAAGAGCTTGCTGCATTAGCATAAGATATATTTAAAGTAACTGTTCAGTAGGTCTGCGCACTTGCTGCGCTGACCGTAAGAAAACATAGGCTGGAGGGCAAAAATCCCATCAGCGAAGCTGATCTGGAATGGATTTTTGCGTGTAACTATGAAGGTACTGAATAGTTACTATTTAAATAAGAATGTTCTGACATAAACATAAAAAAATGCCGCCGGGAAAGGATGCAGTCCCGGCGGCGTTTTTTATGGTGCTATATGTCTGAAAGAAGCTGCCGATCATCACGAGTGACCACTTCAGCGCAAAAATGTACTTTGACATACTCTTACAGGTGATACAAAAGACCGCACCCCGCATGAAATGTGGCGGAGCGCGGTCTTTTATAATAGCCTAGAAGAATGTCCGTATAAAGTTGTTCTTGCAGAACCGGTACTGCCTCGTCGGCCGTCCCTTGCCTTCCTGCTTCTGGGATTCGATCTCTTCTATTAAATTGGAGTCCAGAAGCTGCTGTAAAATACGGTTGCAGCTGCGGCTCGTGATGTTGAGCCACTGGGACAGGGAGGCGGCTGTCATGATCGTGTCTTTATCCATCTGGAAGAGGCCGACGATCTTTAAGAGATTGCTCTCATTGATCCCGTTGCTCTGGGAGTAGTCCAGAGCCTTCGTGTTGGAATAGCTGTAATTTAAGGATCTCGTAAGAGAGAGCGGGCCGGTGAGGGCATTGTCCTCGCCGGAGATGACAAAACCGTCATTCTTTCCGTATTTGACAGCCTCCTGCAGGGCAAGATCTGCCTGATAATGACTCTCACCGAGAGATTTTCCGAATCCGGCGCCGAGACGGAATTCCAGATCGCCTTTCTGATCCAGAAAAGCGATGAGATCCTGGATACGGCTGAAGCTGCTCTTGTAGAGATCACTGTCGAGATCCAGCTCAAACCGGTTGGAGACTGCGTGAAGTGAGAAATCGTACGCGTACTCTTTTCGGAAATCAAGAAGATATTTGTGAAGGGTGATCTCCAGATATTCCCGGTCCTGTGAGGAGATATTATCCGGATAGACAAGCTTTATGAGGATCACGAGCTTGTTGAGCTGGTTCTTCTGCTTTAAGCGGATAGAATTTATTGCGTGCCGGATGGAATCGCGGACCATCTCCTCCGTGGGGAGAAAGTGGATATAGGGGATCTGAAGCTTGTTGAGGACCTCCAGCTGGTTTGTGGTCCGCGTGAACATCATGTCGATCTTTTTACTTTCCCAGAGCTCCACAGCCCGCTCTTTTAAGGTTTCATAGTTATAGACAGGATTTTCAAAGCAGTAAGGCATATGTTCCGGATCCAGATATTTCTTTAAATTCATAAAATCATTTACCGGAGTCAGAAAATCAATATAGAGTCTGTTTAGCGGAACATCCGGGTAATGGATCACAAAATTTAACAGGATGGACAGCAGAGTCTTTTCAGTATAGGAGATAAAGGTACATGGGACCTTCAGATCATCCACATGGGTCAGAATATAGGAGTAACCAAGTTCCCCGGAGAAAAACAGCACATCGGAGATGTCCTTACACTGTTCGTATATGTCTTTAATTTCTTCCAGATTTTCGTAAACGTACCTGTGAAATACACATCCAAAGTCGTTGTGTTCGATCGCTTTATCGATGACAGCCATTGATTTTAAAGGACTTATGATACTGATGCTGATCATGGCCGAACCTCCCTTTTTTTATATAAGGACATGCTATTAATGACAGGCATGTCGATAAATCAGCTTTTATAAGAATCGTACCACAGATTGTTGACAAAGTCAAAAGGGTATGTTAGAATAAAGACAAATAAAGGACGTAAGCAAAATGAGTCCCAAATAAATCAAGAGATTTGTAAGATTTGTATTGAGGGAAATGCGAAAGCTTCCAAATCGCGAGATACAGCGAGAAATCCTGTATACATAGTGAAAAACAACGTATTATATATGGTATTTAAACTGTATATACAAAAGATACAAAAGTTTTCTCGGAGATCCAATTAAGGACTTGATTTGGGATTCACGAGCTGATAAAAGTCTTTTATTAGTGCAAAATGGCACTGGGGTTTAAGAACCAACATTTAAGGAGGTATTTGCGAGATGAGCAAGTATGTTGAGAGGGTAATTGAGGACGTAAAGACTAAATATGCTAACGAGCCGGAGTTCTGCCAGACTGTAGAAGAAGTATTATCTTCCTTAGGTCCGGTTGTAGATGCACATCCGGAGTATGAGAAGGTTGCCCTTCTTGAGAGAATGGTAATCCCGGAGAGAGTTATCGAGTTCCGTGTTCCGTGGGAGGATGACAACGGAAACATTCATGTAAATACAGGTTACCGTGTACAGTTCAACGGAGCAATTGGACCGTACAAGGGAGGTTTAAGATTCGCACCGAGTGTAAACCTTTCCATCATGAAATTCTTAGGTTTCGAGCAGACATTCAAAGACAGCTTAACAACACTTCCGATCGGCGGCGCTAAGGGTGGTTCCGACTTCGATCCGAACGGCAAGAGCGATAGAGAAGTTATGAGATTCTGCCAGGCATTCATGACAGAGTTATATCGTCACATCGGTCCGGATGTCGATGTTCCGGCTGGTGACCTTGGTGTTGGCGGACGTGAGATCGGTTATCTGTTCGGTCAGTACAGAAAACTTAGAGGAGCTTACGAGAACGGCGTATTAACAGGTAAGGCTCGTTCCTTCGGTGGTTCCTTAATTCGTCCGGAAGCTACAGGTTTCGGTGCTGTTTACTACCTTGAGTCTGTTATGAAACATGAGCATGACACATTAGAGGGTAAGACAGTTGCAGTTGCTGGTTTCGGTAACGTAGCTTGGGGCGTTGTACAGAAATTATCTGAGTTAGGTGCTAAGCCTGTTACACTTTCTGGCCCGGATGGATACATCTACGATCCGGACGGAATTACAACAAAAGAGAAATTCGACTTCATGCTTGAGATGAGAGCTTCTGGACGTAACAAAGTTCAGGACTACGCTGATAAGTTTGGCTGCAAGTTCGTAGCTGGAGACAAGCCGTGGGGCGAGAAAGTTGATATCATCATGCCGTGTGCTACACAGAACGATGTAGACCTTACACAGGCTAAGAGAATCGTTGCTAACAACATCAAGTACTACATCGAAGTTGCTAACATGCCGACAACAAACGAAGCTCTTAGATTCTTAATGGATCAGAAGAACATGGTTGTTGCTCCGTCTAAGGCTGTTAACGCTGGTGGTGTTCTTGTATCCGCTCTCGAGATGAGCCAGAACAGCGAGAGAATCTCCTGGACAGCTAAGGAAGTTGATGATAAGCTTCATCAGATCATGACAGAGATCCATGATGGTTCTGCTGAGTGCGCTGAGAAGTACGGCCTTGGTTACAACCTGGTTGCAGGTGCTAACATGGTTGGTTTCCAGAAGGTTGCAGATGCTATGATGGCTCAGGGTATCGCTTGGTAGTTTGAAGCGAGTCTCAAATATGACAGCTTCCGATTTGCGAAAACTGCATAAAGAGCATTAGGTTCTGAATATTGGGGATGCTGTCGGGGAGTGTGTCCGACGGCATCCCTTTTAAGTTGTTGGCGTCTGCGAGAGGGCGTTGACGGCATGACGGCTATTAAGAAAATAAAACATATTCGCGAAAATGCTTTACAAAATTAGTTTGGTTTTGTAAAATATAATGAGAGCAGGGTAATTCCTGTTCACTGAGGGTTTGGGGAATAATTTCATTTCTTGAAAGGAGAATTTTATTATGAATTGCCTTATCATTGATAAAGTATGGGGTGGTATCGCTGAGGAACTCAGCAAATGCATGAACGTTAAAACAGCTGACAATCTTCCGTCCAGCAAAGAGCAGCTTATCGCTGAGATCGGTGATGTTGATGTCCTGATCATGCGTGTAGACCCGAAGATCGACAAAGAGATCCTCGACGCAGCTAAGAACTTAAAGGTTATCGGCGTTTGCTCCGTTGGTTTAAACCATATCGATATGGAATATGCGAAATCCAAAGGAATTCAGGTATTCAACGCACCGGGCTTAAACGCAAACGCAGTAGCAGAGTTAACAATTTCCAAGATGTTAGACATCTCCCGTGGAACCTTTACAGCAAACTACGATGTAAAATATAACCATGAGTGGGATAAGTACAAATTCGAAGGCCGTGAGTTAAGAGGAAAGACTCTTGGTATCATGGGATTCGGCCGTATCGGTCAGCGTGTAGGCGAGCTTGGCCGTGCATTCAAGATGAACATCGTTGCTTACGATCCGTTCCTTCCGGACGACGTATTTAAGCAGCAGTGCGCAACAAAGGCTTCTATCGACGAGCTGATCAAGGTTGCTGATTTCATCTCTATCCATGTACCGCTGACACCGGAGACAAAGAATCTCTTCAATAAGAAATCCATCGCTGAGATGAAAGACGGCGCTGTTGTTCTTAACATGAGCCGTGGCGGTATCGTAAACGAGGCTGATATGTATGAAGCTCTGAAAGAGGGCAGAATCGGCGGCTACGCAGCAGACGTTATGGAGAACGAGCTTGCAGGCAGCGGCTTAACAGGTAATGATACATTCGCAAGCCCGCTGTTCGAGTGCGATAACTTCATCGTATCCCCGCACATCGGTGCTCAGTCTGTAGATGCTTCTAAGGACATCGGTGTTCATATCGTTGCTAAAGTTAAAGAGGCTCTTGGTTTATAATTCAGAGAACTCAGAAGAACCCGGAGACGGACTGTCGCCGGGTTCTTTTCATTAAGACTTCAAAAATAAGGAGGACATAAAAATGGGCACAATTACGGAGTCAGCAAAGGCTTTCATGCCGAAATTATCTGAAATCAGAAGAGATTTTCACATGCACCCGGAGGTTTCCCAGCATGAGGAAAGAACCGGAAAGAAGGTAGCAGAGTATCTGAAGGAGATGGGATGCGACGAAGTATATGAAAATGTCGGCGGATACGGTGTAGTCGGAGTTATCAAGGGAAAGAAACCGGGTAAAGTCGTTGCTCTCCGTGCGGATATGGATGCATTACAGATCCAGGAGATGAATGAGGTTCCTTATAAATCCCAGAATGACGGTGTTATGCATGCCTGCGGACATGACAACCACATGACGGGTCTTCTTGGTGCTGCAATGCTTCTCTGCGAGAGAAGAGAAGAGATTGCCGGAACGGTGAAACTGATCTTCCAGCCTGCGGAGGAGATGTCTCCGGTTGGCGGATCCAGAGGAATGCTCCATTCCGGATATATGGATGATGTGGAAGCTGTATTCGGTCTTCATGTATGGCCGGATCTTCCGCACGGCAAGATCGGGGTGAAGGCAGGTCCGTTAATGGCTGCAACAGACCACTTTACGATCAATATCCATGGTAAGACTGCCCATGGCGCAAAACCGAATCAGGGTATTGACGCTGTTGTTCTCGGTTCCCAGTTCGTTATGGCTGCACAGACCATCGTCAGCAGAAAAGTTGATCCGCTTGACAATGCTGTTGTGACATTCGGTATTTTTAACGCAGGAACAAGATACAACATTATCGCAGGTGACTGTACACTGGACGGAACCGTTCGTACATTAAATGAGGACACCCGCGCGATGATCGAGGATTCTATGAGAAAGACTCTCGATGGTCTTTGCTTACAGTCCGGCGCAACTGCTGATATCAACTATGGCCACGGCTATCCGGCACTTGTAAATCATGAGGAGGACGCTGAACTGATCCGCAATACAGCAATCAAGCTCTTCGGCAAAGATGATGTTGTGGATGTAAAACTCCCGGCTATGCCGGCGGAGGACTTCTCCTTCTATCTGAAAGAGAAGAAAGGCGCGTTTGTATGGCTCGGTACCGCTAAACAGGATCAGGATCCGGTATGGCCGTTACATAACAGCCGTTTTGATGTGGACGAGGATATCCTCTGGAGAGGTTCTTCTCTGTTAGCGCAGACTGCGATTGATTATTTAAATAAATAATAAGTGATTTCAGGGCGGCGGTTGGAGTGAAACTCTGGCAGGCTGCCCTGTTTTGACTATGTGGTCAGCAGTTGAAAATACATGGTGAAACCACGATAACGAAAGGGGTCTGTTTGGAGGATTCCTTACAGTAGGAGGAAACGATATGACAGCAGGAAACGCGATTCTCATTGTCGCGATCGTGACTGGGCTGGGTCTGATCGGAGCTCTCTTTTTTGTGATGTTTAAGATCCGGCAGATTTCGCGGGAATTTTTCGGAACCTCGAGTCTGATCGAAGGGCTGAAACGTCAGGAAGCGCTGGAGGACGATACACCGAAGTCGGTGTCCGGAATGACGAGGGTGGAGCTTCCGCGGATCGAGAAGGATTTCCCGGAGTTTCACTGGCCGGAGTGGAAGCAGAGGTGTGAGAATCAGTTAAAGGGCTATCTAGAGGCGCTGGAGCACCGGGATCTCTCTTACCTTGGAAAGGTGTCTGTGTCCTTAAAGGATCAGGTGCGGCTGAAGATCGAGGAGATGGAAGAGAAGGAAATCCGGGAAGAATTTGACGCGATCCATGTCCATCAGACGGAGATCTCCAGATACGACAAAGCTCCGGGAAAATGCCGGATCCGGATCCAGTCCTCAGTGGAGTATCAGCATACTTTGAAGACCCCGGATAAAAAGAAAAATGTGGAGCGGGAGAAGGAACAGCATCGTTTTAATCTGGAGCTGGTCTATATTCAGGATATCACAAAGATCCGGGACGGAGAGACCGCCATCAGCGTCAACTGTCCGAATTGCGGCGCTCCGGTTACTGACTTGGGAGAACGCGTCTGCCCATACTGCGGAGGCGCTGTGGAGCCGGTGAATGTGAGAGTGTGGGAGCTGCACCGAATCGAGGAAGTGTAAATCGAAATGATATGGAAAAGACTCTGGAATTCTGATATGTTTGATCAGAAGATTCCAGAGTCTTTTTGTTATCCAAATAGATTAATTCGCTTTTGCAGTCTCGCGCTTTTTGATCTCCGGTAAGATCAGACCAAGTGCTGTGAGCACTACCGGTGTGATTACATTTAATGCTGTGGAAGCGATATCGCCTTCAACATACATTCCGAGGAGACAGCAAACTGCGGTTACGAAGAAGCACCAGCCGCCTGCAACAAGGGCAACGGTCTGGTTCTTTGTAAATTTGTACTCCGGGTTGAACTTGTTGAGGGATTTTCTGAGAGCAATGTATGCTGCGAATACCCACAAGTAACGAAGCGGCATGGTTACAGAGTTCAGTTTGTTTAACTGAGTCAGAACGGATGCAGCGCCCGGTACGAAGGACTGGATCAGGATGATACTTCCGGATAAGCAGATAACCATCTTGATACCGTTGATGTATGCGCCGTGCTCGTTCTTCTTTAAGAGACCGGACGGAACGAACTGTCTTGCGTCCTCGTTGTCAAGAAGTATACGAAGCGGAGCGTCGATACTTAATACAAGTGTGGAGAACTGACCGATGGCGTTGCATGCTGCGTAGATAACGAGCAGGAGGTTGCCAACATGGTAGTACTCACCGAGCTTCTGGAAGGACCAGTAAGCGCCGTTGGAAACGTAGGACTTGAAGCTGTCTGTGCTCTCGTTGATGACAGCCGGATCAAACATCATGCCCATCGCGATACTTCCGAGGATCGCGCAGACCATAACCATAACGGCTAACATGATCATACCCTTCGGGAATCCCTTGGACGGATCTTTTACCTTATTTACATAAGGGGAGATCTTCTCGCATCCGCCGACTGCGAATACAAGGATGGAGAGGGATGTGAAGTAGTTCACGTTGAACTGCGGGATCAGACCTTTTACTGTGTAATCAGCAGATACGAAACCGCCGTTCGGGTTGATGACCGGTGCTGCGAACATCATTAAGATGAACAGGATGGACATTACGAACATACTGGAACCAGCGATCGTCGCTAATTTCTTTAACGGGTTTAAGCCGCGGCTTGCAACCCAGCAGAAGAACAGGAAGACAGCGAGTGTTGCCATCTGTACAGCGATCGTCGGGAATGTGTCGTAAGTGGAGCCATTCTGGAATACCATCCAGCTTAATGCCTTTAATCCGCCGCTGCCTTTACTTGCAATGTAAGTGACATGGCAAGCCCAGTAAGTCCAGCCTGCGTAATAAGCGCATTTCGGGCCGATTGTTTCGTGGATCCAGGAGCTGACGCCGCCGCCGGACTGTTTGAAGGCGGAGCCGAGCTCACCTACCATCAGGGCATAAGGCACGAAATAGAGAGCGAACATCAGAACCCAGCTGAAGATTACCTGTACTCCGTTGAAGTAAACGAAGCCATTCAGCACGTTTCCGAATCCCCAAACCGTGGAGAATGCCATGAAGGCCAGGGTGTACCAGTCGATTTTCTTGGTGTTTTCCATAAGAAACCTTCCTTTGATATAAAATTGTATTTGTCCGCATAGCGCGAACTTGTCTAGTATAACATATAATTATGGAAATATGAACAATTTATTATGAGAAAAAATTGGAAATCAATTAAGAAAATTTGGTAGAAAACCATAAAAATGCAGGAAAAGGTCGGATCGAAAAGATTTTCTAAAGAAAAAAGGGGGGACAGAGAGAAAAATGAAAGGGATGAGGGATTGGGGCAGCGGTGCGGTGGGAGATGCCCTTATTTAAATAGGAAAACTTTGAAAAAACGAAATAAAAGAAACATATTCTATATGAAGAAGAAATGTGGTAGAATATTTGGATACATGTTCTGCTTTTTATAGAAGCAGGATGGAAAATAAGGGAATGAAAAAGCGGAGGACAGTATTCCGGGGAACAGATGCAAAAATGAGGCAATGCTTCCGGGAAAACAAAAGAAAAATCAGGAGAGGATAGGTACAAAATATGGGGTATACAGGATTTGAGCGACTGTGGCTGTTCTTTGCGTTCAGCTTTTTCGGCTGGGTCCTCGAGACGGTGACAGCGGCAGTGCGGCAGAGACGGTTTGTAAACAGAGGTCTCGTGAATGGGCCGTTCTGCGTGCTTTACGGTATTACGGGAACCGCGATGCTTGTTGTCTGCCGGGAACTGCATGGAATCTGGCTGTTTCTCGGCAGTATGATCTTTTCGACCCTGGCGGAGTGGATCGCTGGCCATGTGATCGAGAGGATGTACCATGAGCGGTGGTGGGATTATTCCCACATGAAATGGAACCTGGACGGATATATCTGTGTGCCGGTGTCTATCGTATGGGGCGTTCTTGGTGCCGCTACGATGCGGTGGGGTGCACCGGTCCTGGTGCGGGTATTCCGGATGCTCCCGCGGACTCCGGGGCATCTGATCGTGTGGATTCTGGCGGCTGTGCTGGCGATGGATGTCACGGCGACCTTATGTATCTTATCCGGCAGAAGCCGCAGGATCCGCCAGTGGGAAGGCGTGGATTCCTGGCTCACAGGTGTGAGCTCAAGGCTCGAGCGGAAGATCTATGGCTGGGTGGACCGCCGTATCCAGAACGCCTACCCGGAGGCAGTATACCGGGAGGAGCTCCAGGCGGAGGCTGAGCAGAGAAAGACGATATTCGCCTACGGCCTTTGCTTTTACAAGATCGCGCTGCTTCTGGTAGTCGGCGCGTTCCTCGGAGATATCGTGGAGACGATCTTCTGCCGGGTGACGGCGGGCGTGTGGATGAGCCGCAGCAGCTTTGTCTGGGGACCGTTCAGCATCGTCTGGGGCGTGGCCCTGGCTGCGGCGACGATGCTGCTGTACCGCTACCGGAAGTATTCCGACCGGTTCCTGTTCTTTATGGGAACATTCCTCGGCGGTGCCTATGAGTATACCTGCAGCGTTTTGACAGAAATGCTCTTTGGAAAAGTTTTCTGGGACTACAGTAAGATTCCATTTAACCTTGGCGGGCGGATCAATCTTTTGTATTGCTTTTTCTGGGGAATTGCGGCTGTGGTATGGATCAAGGGTATCTACCCGGTAATGTCCGCCTGGATCGAGAAGATTCCGATAAACTTCGGAAAGGCAGCGACATGGCTTCTCCTGATATTTTTCTGCGTGGACATGGCGGTCTCCGGGCTGGCCCTTGTGCGAAGCAGTGAGAGGGAAAAGGGAATCCCAGCGGATTCCGCCTGGCAGCAGGTGATGGATGAGCATTATGGGGATGAGGTGCTGAAAAAGATCTATCCGAATGCGCTGAAAGTGGAGTAACCATGGTTTCCGGCAGACAATCCGGTGAAATTATGGTAGGATATACATATGAAAGAAAAAGGAGCGTGAATACAGATGACGATGCATAATCATGCCGAAGTCGGCGAAATTTCTGAGCGGATCGTCCTGGTAGGAGATCCGAACCGGGCGAAGTATATCGCGGAACATTATCTGGAAGATGCGGTGCTTGTGAATGATGTGCGGTGTGCGTACTGCTATACGGGAATGTTTGAGGGAGTACGGGTATCTGTGATGGCAGTCGGAATGGGCGGACCGTCCATGCTGATCTACGCCACGGAGCTCTGCAGGGATTATGGCTGTAAGATCCTGGTGCGGGCAGGTACCTCCGGCGGCTATCGGGACGATATGAAAAACTTCGATATCGTCCTGTCCCAGGCGGTCAGCACCACCAGCGGAATCAACGACAACATGTTCAACGGACATTTCTCACCGGTGGCAGATTTCGGGCTTTTGAGCACCGCGAAACGCATTGCGGATGAGGAACATCTCGTGACGTACGTGGGCGGAACGGTCTGCAACGACAGACTTTACCGCGACGAAAATTATAAGTCGAAGATGTGGAAGAAGTACGGCATGCTGTGCTCTGAACAGGAGGGCTGCGCATTTTATACGGCGGCAGCAGAGTTTGGATGCCGGGCTCTGATGATGGTGGGAATCACAACAGGAATCCGCTATGACGAGAACGGACAGGAGATCTTTGTGGACCTTCCAGAGCGGGAACATGCCCAGTCCATGGATGATCTGGTACGGCTGGCGCTTAAGGCGGCGGCACATGCGGAGTAGGGAGCGCTGAACAGGAAAGACCAGCTTATAGTAGGAGCGGATCCTGCTGGCTCAGAATGTTAAGGATCGTAATAGTGATAAGATGCAAAAAGAGGACACTGCACATTACATGCAGTGTCCTCTGAAGTTTATCAGCTTATAAAGCCAGATCAGTCAGACGATCAGATCTGCGGGCCAGCGGCAACGAGAGCCTTACCAGCTTCGTTACTCTCATATTTTGCAAAGTTCTTGACGAATCTGCCGGAGAGGTCTTTTGCCTTCTCTTCCCAGTCAGCAACGTTTGCGTATGTATCACGCGGGTCGAGGATCTTGGAGTCAACGCCCGGAAGCTCAGTCGGAACTTCGAAGTTGAAGTGCGGGATCTTCTTTGTCGGTGCGTTTAAGATATCGCCGTTTAAGATCGCGTCGATGATTCCACGGGTATCTTTGATGGAGATACGCTTGCCGGTTCCGTTCCAGCCTGTGTTAACGAGGTATGCCTTAGCGCCGCTCTTTTCCATCTTCTTAACAAGCTCTTCCGCGTATTTTGTCGGATGGAGCTCCAGGAATGCCTGACCGAAGCAAGCGGAGAAGGTCGGTGTCGGCTCTGTGATTCCGCGCTCTGTACCAGCAAGCTTTGCTGTGAAACCGGACAGGAAGTAGTACTTTGTCTGCTCCGGAGTCAGGATGGATACCGGCGGAAGTACACCGAATGCATCTGCGGAGAGGAAGATCACGTTCTTAGCTGCCGGACCTGCGGAGATCGGGCGAACGATATTTTTAATATGGTCGATCGGATAGGATACACGGGTGTTCTCGGTTACGCTCTTGTCAGCGAAGTCGATCACACCGTCTTTATCAAGTGTTACGTTCTCGAGAAGAGCATCGCGCTTGATCGCGTTGTAGATATCCGGCTCGGATTCTTTATCAAGGTTGATAACTTTAGCGTAGCAGCCGCCCTCGAAGTTGAATACTCCGTTGTCGTCCCAGCCGTGCTCGTCATCACCGATCAGGAGACGCTTCGGATCTGTGGAAAGAGTTGTCTTACCTGTTCCGGAAAGTCCGAAGAAGATCGCTGTGTTTTTGCCTTCCATATCTGTGTTAGCGGAGCAGTGCATAGATGCGATGCCCTTTAACGGAAGGTAGTAGTTCATCATGGAGAACATACCTTTCTTCATCTCTCCGCCGTACCAGGTGTTGATAATAACCTGCTCGCGGCTTGTGATATTGAAGACAACAGCTGTCTCGGAGTTTAAGCCGAGTTCCTTGTAGTTCTCAACTTTTGCCTTGGATGCGTTATACACAACGAAATCCGGCTCGAAGTTCTCAAGCTCTTCAGCAGTCGGCTTGATGAACATGTTCTTTACGAAGTGTGCCTGCCAAGCGACCTCAACGATAAAACGGATCGCCATGCGGGTGTCTTTGTTTGCGCCGCAGAATGCGTCGACAACGAAAAGTCTCTTGTTGGAGAGCTCTTTTAATGCGATATCTTTTACTGCCTTCCAGGTTTCCTGGGAAGCCGGATGGTTGTCGTTCTTATACTCGTCAGAAGTCCACCATACAGTATCTTTGGAATTTTCATCCACAACGATAAATTTATCTTTCGGTGAACGGCCGGTGTAGATACCGGTCATAACATTAACTGCTCCGAGTTCGCTGACCTGTCCTTTTTCGTAGCCTTCGAGTTCCGGTTTCATTTCCTCCTCGAATAACATCTCGTAAGACGGGTTGTAGACGATCTCTGTGGTTCCGGTGATGCCATACTTGCTTAAATCAATCTTTGCCATCGCTTATCTAACCTCTTTTCATAAATTTGGTCCCGACCGCAGTGGGGCAGGACTATCGTCTTGTACATGTTCAGGGTTGAACAGGTACCATTACCTGGAAATTTTACAGGCAATAATGATATCTTTCACTTCCATTATACATGAAATTTGGACAAAATCAACAACAAAATGGCAGGCTTTGTTAAAATAATATCATTCTTTTACCGGATGCTGTTTTTCATACTGAAATTTTAAGAAAATAAAGTAAAGACATTATTTTCGAAGAAAAAGCAGAAATATGAGGTTGACAAAATTAGATAGTTGTACTATCATCCAATTTAGATGATGGTACAACTATCTGGAGCAAAATTGTGTTAAAATTTGCATAGTGGTGAGACAGGACGGATATGAACGAGGGAGTCCGCCGGGATTTACGATATTGTAATTCTATGGAACAGGAATAAGATACGCAGATAGCGTGAAGCCGGGAGAGCAAAAGTAAAGCGATATTTGGAGGAGACTTTATGGACCAGACTGGAAGAAAGATCACAAAGATCGCTCGTGAGGTTGGAAAGTTCACGGTGCAGACCATGAAGGAAGAGGGGATCGGAACAGCGGAATTCGATTTTATCCATCTCGTGCGCCACAATCCGGGAATCACCCAGACGGAGGTACGGGAGACTCTTAAGATCGATAAGGGCGCTGCGGCGAGGCGGGCGGCAAGCCTGGAGGCAAAAGGGTATCTCGAGAGAAAGCCGAATCCGGCGGATGGAAGAAGCCAGCTGCTTTACGCGACAAAAAAGGCGGAGGCATTAAAGAATTCGAAGGCGAGTATCGAGGCGGTCTTTTATGAGTGGCTGCTGGCGGAGCTGCCGGAGGAGGAGAAAAACGCATTTTGTGAGACGCTCGACAAACTGTACTGGCGGTCGAAGAATGAGCGGAGAGCTGGATTTGTGGATGTAGCGGAGTTAGTGGAGAAGCATAAGGAAGAGAATATAGAGGGTGCAGATGAAAAAAAGATGTAAAAAATAGAACTGTTTGAAGCTAGGATCTTGAAAGCAGCGGTGATAATAAAGAGAACGAGAAATTCTGGGTCTGGTGCAGAAAAAAGATATTTTTGAAGAAATTGCAGCAAAAATAAAAACAGACACTCCAGAAGAAGCTGCTTCAGAGAGAAATCGGTAACTCGGAAAAGTTTATAAGACTTCAGGAAAGAACAGCAATGGAAAAGAAAAATTTTCGCCCAGATAAGATCATGATGTATTTCCGGGCAGAATGGAAGGTTCTGGCGTTGATCACAGTGTCGGGATTGATCTATAACCTGGGCCTCATGGCGGGGCCATGGTTTGAGGGAAAGATGGCGGGCTGCCTGATGCAGATCCTGACTGGGACGGAGCGTTTTCCGGCGATGCTCCGGCTGGCGCCCGCCTATGTGATCGTGATCGGAACGGTGCAGCTGGCGAGATATATCAAGCGGTTCTATGTGCGCCGGTTCGCCAACAATGTAAACCGGCGGATGAAGCGGATCCTGTACCGGACACTGATACATAAATCCCGTGTGGAGCTGGAAAAAGAGGGCGCCGGAAACGTCATCACGAAGGCGATCTCTGACGTGGATGACTGCGTGGAAGGTATGAGAAAGTTTACCACGGAGATCTTTGATACAGGTGTGGCGCTTTTCGGATATGTGTGCATGCTGCTCTATTACGACTGGAGATTGGCACTCTGTTCTATGATCTTTCCCCCTTTTTCCTATATTATAGCAGAGAAGATGAAACGGATCGTCCAGACAACGGGAGCAGCTTACAAGAAGCAGACCGGAAAGCTCAACGCGGTGACCCTGGATCGGATCACCAACGCCATTACATACCGTGTTTTCGGATGTGAGAAGGAGCGCGGGGAGAACTACGAGGTTCACTTAAAAGAGTATGAACAAGCAGCTGTGAAGGCGAATATCTGGAACGCGGCTCTGCCGCCGGTCTACAAGGTGATCGCCATGGCGGGAACTGTGATGATCCTGTATTTCGGTTCAGAAAATATCCTCGGAATGGGCTGGACGTCATGGGATGTGGCGGCATTTACCACATTCCTGGCATGTTACGCGAAGCTCTCCGATAAGTCCTCGAAGGCGGCGAAGCTTTTCAATGCGGTCCACAAGGCGCAGGTTTCCTGGAAGAGGATCCATCCGTACATGGAGCGGGCGTCTGAGGCTGTGGAGAAAGATGAGATCGCGGCGCAGAATGAAAACTACAATGCTGAAAGCTCCGACAAGGATGTGAAGAATGGACCGGGAGGCAGTGCGGTGCATAAATCCGGGCAGCAGTCAGAAAAGAACAGCGTCAAAGAAAACGTAGCCGTAGCTGATCATCTCACTTTCGCCTATCCGGGCAGTGACCCGATCTTTAAGGAGATTTCCTTCACTGCGAAACCAGGTCAGATCGTCGGCATCACGGGTCCGGTGGCGTGCGGAAAATCTACACTGGGAAAGAGTTTTCTCTGCGAATATCCGTATGAGGGTCATCTGACTTACGGCGGCAGGGAGCTTTCCTCCTACACGGAAAATGAGCGGAGCCGGATCATCGGGTATCTTGGACATGATCCGGAGCTTCTGGGAGACAGCGTGGAAAACAACGTGCTCTTGGGGGATGATGACAACGTCTGGACATGGCTTAGGGCTGTATGTTTCGACGAGGAGGTCCGGGAGATGGAGGAGAAGGAGAAGACCGTTGTGGGAAACAGTGGCGTCCGTCTCTCGGGAGGGCAGGCGGCGCGTCTTGCGTTGGCGAGAACACTCTGCCATGGAAAGCCGGTGCTGGTTCTGGATGATCCGTTCTCGGCGCTCGACAGAAATACAGAAAAACAGGTATTTGAGCATGTGAAGGAGCTCTCGAAAGACAGGATCGTGTTCCTGATCTCCCACAGACTATATCTGTTCCCGGAGTTCGACCAGGTGATCTGGATGGACCAGAAGATGGGAACATGCAGCAGCCATGAGAGGTTGATGGCGGAAAATCCGCAGTACGCGGAGCTTTACAGGGCGCAGGTTTCGGAGAAAGATGAAAATATTCTGTCAAGTGAGAAAAAAGATCATCCTGACGGCGCACAGAAATATGAGGATATTGAATAGACAACGAAAAGAAGCGGAAATCGCGGGAATCCATCAGGGAGACCGCGTGAAAATTCTGGGGAGAGGAGATGGAAATCATGACTGCAAATAGACGTATCAGCGCGGCATCGATTATCGGAAATACCGTCGTGCGGGAAAAATGGCTTTCCATCGGAATCATTCTGACGGTGACGGGTGCCGTTGTCATTTCCCTGCTTCCGCCTCTCGTTCTCGGAAAGATCATTGACCGGATCGCCGGCGGAAATTTCCCGGGATTTTCCATGGCAGCGGAGTATTTTCTGCTGATCTTTTTGTCGGGGGCGCTGGAGTCCTTGAGAGAAAGTTTCCTGACTGTGTTTGGACAGAAGATGACCCATGCGTTCCGAAGCGAGCTTTCGAAGAAGCTTGTCCGGCTGAGCGCTGACACATTAAATAAGGAAGAGCCGGGTGCTGTGGTATCCAGGTTTGTGGGCGATGTAGATACCGTGGAGGCATTGTTTACCTCCGGAATCATCAGCATGTTCGCGGATGCCTGCAGAGTCATCAGTATCTTTGCGGTGATCTGGTTCCAGAACCGGGGACTTGCGCTGCTTCTTGTTGTATTGATTCCGGTGATCTTTGCGTTCACGAGAATCGTCCAGAAGCAGATGCTGACGGCGCAGTTAGAGAACCGCGCGGCAATGAGCCGTGTCACAAATCATGTTCCGGAGACAATCCGGTGTATCAGAACGATCCATACACTTGGAAAAGAGACGTATATGGAGAAAAGGTATGATGACTATATCGGGGAGAGCTATTCGGCGGTCGAGAAGACGAACTTTTACGACGCTGTTTACTCGCCGTTGATCCTGTTCCTGAATGCGGTGGCGGTGGCGATCGTCATGCTGCTTGCGGCATCCGGAAACGCGAAGATCCTGGCATTGTTCGGCATGTCCGTGGGAAAATCTGTCGCAGTCATCAACTATATTTCCCAGGTATTCTCGCCGATCGAGAACCTCGGCATGGAGATCCAGACGATCCAGTCGGCGGTTGCGGGTGTTTACCGGATCAACGAGTTTCTGGCGAAGCCGGAGAGGGAGATGGTAGAAGAGAGAGCATTTGTGGATTCCAGACATACAGTTGGAAAGAATGGCGCTGTACAGGAATTAGAGAATGCGCAGGGGAGAGCGGAGAATAGTTCCGGAGACACCAGTGCGGCGAGTATAGATTTAGATGCAGTCAAGGTAAATGATAGCGGAATTTTCGAGAATACAGAACCATGCGTGGAGTTTAAAGATGTCACCTTCGGCTACGACGACCACATCGTTTTAAATGACATGAATTTCGCAATCTATCCGGGCGAGCAGGTAACGCTGACGGGACGTACCGGCGCCGGAAAGAGTACGATCTTTAAGCTGCTTTTGGGACTCTATCGCCCGAATTCAGGTGAGGCTCTGATTGAGGGCGAGGCGGCATATCGGCTCTCTGACAAGGAGAAAAGAAAGAAGTTCGGCTATGTGGAACAGTCCTTTCATATGGTTCCGGGCACGGTCCGCGACCAGATCACACTGTTTGACCCGGCGATCGGGGACGAGGCGGTGCAGGCGGCCGCGAAGCTCGTGGGACTCCATGGGACGATCGTGAGCCTGGATGATGGCTATGACACATTATGTAAACCGGAGATATTCTCCCAGGGTCAGTGGCAGCTCTTATCCATCGCGAGAGCCGTTGCCGGAAAACCTGGGATCCTGCTTCTCGATGAGATCACGGCGAACCTTGACGCGGAGACGGAGGAGATGGTGCTCCGGGCATTAAAGAGCGCGTCGGAAGGACGTACTGTTATCTCGATCTCCCACCGTGTCTACCAGAAGGACGGAACTGGGCGGCTCATTACCGTGTATGGATAGGGATTTTCTGAACTGAAAATCCCGTACAATACAGTTATGGCAGCGGATTTTGCCGATTTGGAATGCGAAGCATCGGCAAAATCGGTTACAGTTCATGTAAGCATGAACTGTAACACCAGATCAGGTATTTAGCGATTGGGAGCTGATTTATATTTACAAATGTTGACAGTGGGAATATAATAAGCCGAAGAAATCCTCGAGATTTTGTTTGACTGGAGGCGAAATCATGTCAATTTTATTTGCGATCGTATTTCTTGTCGTGATCTTTAAGTGCGTTGGTCTTGTGCTTGGCGTATGTGGAAAACTTCTCGGCGCGGTGCTGAGCTTGTTTGGATTTATCTTATCCATCGCTGTCGGAGCAATCGTATTCGGAATTTCCACGGCATTTGCATTGGTGCTGTTATGCATCGCGGCGGGATGGCTGTTGATCAAGCTGATATTTTAAAGATCGTGTGTTCAGAATGGACACAGAAAGTGTGAGACTCCAGGATGGTGATGTCGGCCTGCAAAATCCGTCCCGGAGTCTTGACAAACATGGAAAAATCCATTAAAATCCATCATATATGCATATCAGACAGGCATTGAAGAGGGAAAGTAGATGAATGGCGGCATCCCAGAGAGGAAGCAGACGGTGAGAGCTTCCATGTGCGCGTTGTTGAACCGGCCTCGGAGCTTTGTGCGAGAGATGTGGAAAACGGCAGTGAAAACAGATTGCCGCAGTGAATGACTACATTGCTAAGTACAGCGTAGATCCGGCGTTAACGGATATCAGAGGAGAGTTCCCGTAAAGTGCGGGAGCTAATTTGGGTGGTAACGCCGGCTGTCGGTCCCTTTTGTGGACGACAGCCTTTTTTATGTAACAGGGAATTCCTTGGAATTTCCTGTTACATAAAAAGGCACTAATGTGCCAAGGCACATTCTTTTTCGTTTCCACGGGGAGTGCCCCGGAACGGAACAGGCGTCCTGCATCCTCAGAAATTTTAGATGTATGCAATCCAAGAATTCATATAAAGGAGAAAAGCAATGGCAAGAGAGAAGAAACTTGTGGAATCCATCACTTCTATGGAAGACGATTTCGCGCAGTGGTACACAGACGTTGTAAAAAAAGCAGAATTATGTGATTATGCAAGCGTAAAGGGCTGCATGGTCATCAAACCGGACGGATACGCGATCTGGGAGAACATCCAGCATGAACTGGACAAGCGCTTCAAAAAAGCAGGCGTAAAGAATGTTTACATGCCGTTATTCATCCCGGAGAGCTTACTTGATAAAGAGAAAGACCATGTAGAAGGTTTTGCACCGGAAGTTGCATGGGTAACACAGGGAGGTCTTGAGCCGCTTCAGGAGCGTCTCTGCGTCCGCCCGACATCCGAGACTCTGTTCTGTGATTTCTATCAGAAAGACATCCACTCCTACCGTGACCTTCCGAAGGTATACAACCAGTGGTGTTCCGTAGTAAGATGGGAGAAGACGACAAGACCGTTCCTCCGCTCCAGAGAGTTCTTATGGCAGGAGGGCCACACCGCACATGCGACAGCAGAGGAAGCTCAGGAGAGAACGATCCAGATGTTAAACCTCTATGCAGATTTCTGCGAGGATTTCCTTGCGATCCCGGTCGTTCGCGGACAGAAGACAGATAAAGAAAAATTCGCAGGTGCTGAGGCAACCTATACCATCGAGTCCTTAATGCATGATGGAAAGGCACTCCAGTCCGGAACCAGCCACAACTTCGGCGATGGTTTCGCAAAGGCTTTCGGCATCCAGTATTCCGATAAGGACAACCAGTTAAAATATGTTCACCAGACCTCCTGGGGTATGACGACCCGTATGATCGGTGCCATCATCATGGTACACGGTGACAACGAGGGTCTTGTACTTCCGCCGAACGTAGCTCCGACTCAGGTTGTGATCGTTCCGATCCGCCAGCAGCAGGAGGGCGTTCTTGAGAAGGCAAGAGAGGTCGAGGAGGTTCTCTCCAACTTCCGCGTAAAAGTTGATGATTCTGATAAGAGCCCGGGCTGGAAGTTCTCCGAGTCCGAGATGAGAGGAATCCCGGTCCGTGTAGAACTTGGACCGAAGGATATCGAGGCAGGTCAGGCTGTATTAGTACGCCGTGACACCCACGAGAAGATCAACGTTGCTTTAAGCGAGATCGCAGAGAAGGTGGATGAGCTCTTAAAGACGATCCAGCATGACATGTACGAGCGTGCGAAAGCACACCGTGACGCCCACACCTACGACGCACACAACATGGAAGAGATGAAGGATATCGCTGACAATAAGCCGGGCTTCATCCGTGCGATGTGGTGCGGCTGCCAGGAGTGCGAGGACAAGTTAAAGGAGCAGGTCGGCGTTACATCCAGATGTATGCCGTTCAAGCAGGAGAAGCTTGCTGAGACCTGCGTATGCTGCGGCAAACCGGCAACCAAGATGGTTTACTGGGGCAAAGCATATTAATGAAGCAATGGAATATCAGGGATCTGACGCTCGGAGGGCTGTTTACAGCCCTCATCGGCGTCGGAGCTTTTCTCAAGATCACGATCCCGGTACAGCCAGTGCCCATGCACTTTACGCTGCAGTTTTTCTTTGTGCTGCTTGCGGCCCTTTTGCTTGGATCAAAAAGGGCATTTGCCAGCGTGCTGACATATCTGGTGATCGGATTGTGTGGGATCCCGGTCTTTGCCACGGGCGGTGGTCCGGCGTATCTTTTAAAGCCTACATTCGGCTTTTTGATCGGATTTGCGGCGGCGGCCTATGTGACGGGACGTGTATATGAGATCAGGAAAAGTACATCTTTTTCCTGGCTTTTATTTTCTGCATTCTGGGGACTTCTCGCAGACTATGGCTGCGGGATGATCTATTTTTATGTGTGCAGCAATTTTGTCCTTGGCGTAAGCGTCGGATGGAAGGTCGTGTTTGTCAACTGCTTTCTTCTGACGGTCGGTGAGGATTTTATTTTATGTGTTCTGGCGGCAGTTTTGGCGAAACGGCTGATCCCAGTTCTTAAGAATCTGGGGAAATGATTACTAATTTATAAGGAGGAAACCGGACCGGTGAGAATTGAGATGCCCTATGAGGCGGAATGGATCATTGACAATATACGAAGCCATGGATACGAGGCATTTATCGTCGGAGGCTGTGTCCGGGACGCAGTCCTCGGGAGAATTCCGGGGGACTGGGACATTACAACCTCCGCAAAGCCGGAGCAGGTGAAGGAGATCTTCGGGAAAACCGTGGATACAGGCCTTAAGCATGGAACGGTGACGATCATTAAGCATGGAAGCGGCTATGAGGTCACCACATACCGGATCGACGGGGAATATCTGGACGGAAGACATCCGGAGACGGTTGAGTTTACGCCGGATCTCAGGGAAGATCTAAAGCGCCGGGACTTTACGATCAATGCCATGGCATACAGCCATGAGACGGGGATCGTGGATGAGTTTGAGGGCATGGAAGACCTGAAGCGCCGGGTGATCCGGTGCGTCGGCTGTGCGAAGGACCGGTTTACGGAGGACGCGCTGCGGATTCTCAGGGCAGTGCGGTTTGCGGCACAGCTGGACTTCGTGATCGAGGATGAGACGTACAAGGCCATTGCTGAGATCGCGCCGAACCTCGTCCATGTGAGCAAGGAGCGGATCCAGGTGGAACTCACGAAGCTTCTGCTGTCGGATCATCCGGAGAAGATCTGGATGGTGGACGCGACGGGGATCGCGGAGTATGTGACGCCAGGATTTACGGAGGTGTTTGAGCGGGAACTGGAGAGCAGAAATTCCATGGATCCGTTAAAAGAATGCTGGGCTGGCATCGCTGCGCTTCCGGCGGACAAATCCCATAGATGGGCCGGTTTCCTGCGCCATATGACAGCGGAGCAGGCGGTGAAGATCCTTCGCGGATTAAAGCTTGACAATGATACTATTGGAAACGTAAAGAACATGATCACGGCATTCCAGATACCGCTTGCGGTCGATAAGGTCGAGATCCGGAGACTTTTAAGCCGGGTGACGGAGTACCAGTTCCTCGGAGCCATGCAGCTAAAGAAGCTGGATGGAGATGAGACAGTTCCGGGGATCCTGCGGCTTTTTGAGGAGATCAAAGAGGCAGGAGACTGTGTGAGCCTGAAGCAGCTGGCGGTCAACGGAGGCGATCTTCTCGCAAAAGGTCTGGAAAAAGGAAAGCAGATCGGCGACGGGCTCATGTACCTTTTGAATCTGGTGCTTGAAAAACCAGAATTAAATAAAAAAGATATATTATTAGAGAAAATCAATCAATTTAAAGAGAAATAAAAATGTCAGTAGGGACATCTGCAGAGAATTTTGCAGGTGTCTTTTTGTAATAGGAAATTCCAAGGGATTCCCTATTACAAAAAAGGCACTAACGTGCCGATCATGCGCACTCTCGTGAAAATGTAGGTTGTCGCAAGCGGCCGCGCGAGGCGCGAAAATGTGCCAAGGCACATTTTTTTTATTTAACGGCGGG
>ENA-ORNZ01000902-ORNZ01000902.1-human-gut-metagenome-genome-assembly--contig:-NODE-902-length-34419-cov-12.018741_pt1 | contig 34419 bp, 35 predicted proteins | sample MGYA00242124_ERZ509040 | MGnify/ENA primary metagenome ERZ509040 (study PRJEB26280, sample SAMEA2338733) | human gut metagenome | biome: human gut; feature: human-associated habitat; material: faeces... | reverse complement strand
TGCTATCGAACGAGAACCAAACTTGCCGAGGATGGGAAGCCCCAACCTCTATAGGTGGGGGAGGATGTCACCAGATAAATTATCGAATATGTGTAATTTTTATTATGATAAAGACACGAAACAATTACTTGTCTATAATACATCGGGACATGCCTATTTGTACCAGATGCCGGAAGGAAAGCGTTTGTCACAAAAACTTTATTTGCGAGCAATGGATTTGCAACCAGATAGTATTGCACATAAAGGAAATTATTATTGGTATCTGGATACGAATTTTTGTCTACGCCGTCTTGATATAAAAGATGGAAGCACAAAGCAGATATTAAAAGATAAGGAACGAAGAGTTGTAAATATGATACAGGTAGCAGATAGGTTATATATTTTTACAGATATGAGAAGGGAAATAGAAGGCTATGTAAAAATACTCTGCTATCATATTGATGAAAATGGAGATTTAAAATACGAATTTGAATGGGGAGAAAGACCGTATGTTTTTATGGGGTATGTAAGAAGAGATTTTGATAGAAGAACAGTAATAGTAGGAGCAGATACAAACACAAAATATGTAGGCGATTATTATGTAGCTTTTGAACCGGAAAATAAACGATTTGTGCCAATATATCCTATTACAGATGAGGCATGGGAACTGTATGGACATACAATGCTAGAGGGAAATAAAATCCTTGCTGCTAATCCCAAATATGTGAAAGTAATAGATATTCCATCAAGAAAAGTTTTGGCAAAATATGAACCAGAAGAGACGATATATAGTGCGACTTTCCTAACAAAAAATAAGGGAGCTATTTTTACGAATAGGGGAGTATATGAATTTACATTTTAAAGAGAGGCGAATTCATGACCGACGAAGAAAAGCTGACATTAATACAAAAATATGAAGAGTTACCAGCGGAAGAATTTAAAGAGGAGTGTTTTGAAGATTTAAAAAAGTTCGCCTTTGATAAAGATGATACAGTCAAAACTTTTACTGCCAGTGTACTTTCACGTTTTGTAAATACAGCAAAACAGAAGGAAGCCATCGAGATTTTATTGCAATTATGTCATGAAGAAAATGAGCTGGTAAGAACAGAAGCTTATGATGCTATAGGTTGCTATTGTGAAGAAAGCGTGGTAAAAAGTCTTGAAAAAGCTGTTTTATCGGAAAAAGATGGGTTGGCAAGAAGTTATGCAATTGATTCGTGGATTTATGTACAACAGCATTTGTGTACAAACGAGACAGAAGTTATTGGATATTTGAATGCTATATTAGAAAAGGAAAGTAATAATAATTGCATCTTGAATTGTCTGTATGGAAAATATTCTTTTGGAGAGAAGAATGTTTTGAATGAGATTCTTAATTATATCAAGAATACAGATTATCATATACGGTATAGTGTTTTAGCTATCATTCAATTGATCTTGGAAGATGAAAACTACACAGAAGAATGTAAAAGAAAAATAAAAATTACACTTACAGAACTTTTAAAAAGGGAAAAAGCAAATGCAGTGAAAGAGCAGGCAGAAGAAATAATGAGGTGGCTATAATGTGGCATATATGGACCATAGATGACTGGGAGAAAAATATTGATTTGACCAGAGAAGGGCATCGGACAGGGCTCCGGTTACGATTTGATAAAGATATTGACAGCGAAGTTCGCAGAGCATGCAAAGAATTTGCCGTCTTTTTGCGAAGAGAATATTTTTTTCAGTGGATTAATGCATTAAAACTGACACCGATTGGACAAGAGAGGCAGGCAACAAATTATGCACGATATATACTAGATGAATATGCGGAAACGAGAGAACATCCATAGGGGGAAGAAGATTCGGATAGCTGCCCTAAAATTATCATAGAATCATTTATAAAAGATATATCAGGACATATTGTGTTAAACGCATCATGTCAGTTACAATCAATTGAAGAAAATGCGAAATGTAATTATAATTGTAAATTTCCGATAAAAACAGAAATGGGTTTGCTTTATAATTTTGCTAAGCAGCTACCGAAGCTTAATGAACAAGAAGTAGGAATATTTGTTGAACTTTTATGAAAATCTATATCATGTAAGAATACTGTAAAAAAACTGTCATTAGTCTATCATACATTGAACACATTTCTCCAATAAAATGATAAAAGATACGAGGAGGAATGTTGTTACAATGAACGAAAAAGAATATTATAATTTAATTAAACCTTATGAAGATGCTATGCAGATGATTTTGAGCCGTCTAGATACATTAAATCATACTTTATATGAATCATCAGCTACGCATCTTGTTCCAATTCATAATATCCAGAGTAGGATTAAATCGAAAAAAAGCATTGAAGATAAATTGATAAAAAAAGAAAAGAAACCGTCACTGACTAATGCTAAAAATTTTCTTATGGATATTGCAGGTGCAAGAGTTATTTGCTATTTTGTCAATGATATATATAATCTTGTTGAGATTTTAAAAAGTCAAACAGACTTAATTGTTATGAAGGAACGTGATTATATTGCAGGACCTAAACCTAATGGATATCGAAGTTATCATATTATATTAGGTATTCCGGTTTATTGTCTTGATGGTATGGAATATTTCCCTGTAGAGATTCAATTTCGAACGATGTCCATGGATTTTTGGGCGAGTATGGAACATCGTATCAATTATAAAAAGGAACGACAGGATAGAGAAAAATTAGTAAAGGAATTGAAGGAGCATGCACGCAAACTGGAAAAAATAGAAAAAAGCTTTGAAAAATATAGTGAGAATATTAAAAATACTGTTGAGTAGTATTTATTTTATAAAAGATAGAACATAGTATGCATTATCAGATGTGGATTTGGAGCAAATTTGAAAATGTGATAGCACATTTTCTTATAGCGATGATGGAAGAACTGATAATATTATACTATGTTCTTTTTTATATGTTTTTGTTGATGTACTATCATTACAATAATATAATATCTTATAAGGAGGTGGCATACATGGGAAAAATTAAATTATTACATGGCTCGGATCATATCATTGAAAAGCCGGATCTTTTACTTGGTAAAACAAATAATGATTATGGACGGGGTTTTTATTGTACGCAGGAATTATCTATGGCTATGGAATGGGCTTGCAAGAAAAACAGTGATGGTTTTGTAAATAAATATGTTCTTGAGTAAGATTCCTTAAATATATTGAATTTGTTAGATGGAAAGTACAATATTTTACACTGGATGGCATTGTTGCTAAAAAACAGGACATTTCGTCTTTCTAATGAGATCGCAATAGATGCCTGTGATTATATTATTGAGAATTTTTCTATTGATTTAAAAGCCTATGATGTTATTATTGGCTATCGGGCGGATGATTCCTATTTTTCTTTTGCAGAATCTTTTGTGCAAAATGGTTTGCCTCTTCGCAGTTTAAACGAAGCTCTTCATCTGGGTAGATTAGGAACGCAGACGGTGTTAATTTCTGAAAAATCTTTTCGTAATCTGACATTTGACGGGGCTGATTTTGCAGACAAAACAGTTTATTATCCTAAGTTTATTGCAAGGGATTCTAATGTGAGAGAAACGTATCGAAGAGAAATTCGTAACAGGCATTCCTATAAAAATGATATTTTTGTTTTGGATATTCTCAGAGAGGAGATGAAGGACAATGATTCACGCATACAGCGAATCTTATCTATATGATGCGAAGCAAAATCTGGCTGAATGTTTTGATTATGCGATTAGCAATTGTCGTTTTAATGCAGATATATTTTCAAGGCTGTTTGTCCAATCTGGATATGCAGACAAATTTGAGCGTGGAAATCCAGCGATTGTTTCAGGAATATCTGGGATAGAACTGGCTCAGGAAATCATTATGTACGCTTATACGAATTACAAATTTCCAAAAAAAATATTTTCTGAGGAACGTTCTGAAGTCTATTGGGCTGGTTGGGCTTTGGCAGAGTATCAGTGGGTTACCTGTAGACGATTCAAAGATATTTTTTCAAGAATACCTCTTTCAGAAATTGTTACAATGTATAGCGCATGTCATGAAATGGATATAGGGCATTTCATTGAAGATATGAATAAAAAATATATGAGCATAACACAGGAAATTCATTTAAAAACAATTCGTGAAAATCGTGGCATATCTCAAGTAGAACTTGCAGCACTTTCAGGTGTAAAACTTCGTTCGATACAAATGTATGAGCAAAAAGTAAATAATATTGATAAAGCACAGGCGAGAACCCTTTACAAACTTTCAAGAGTATTAGGATGTAGCATCGAAGATTTGTTAGAAAATCCGGAACTGTAAAAAGTTAATGCTCGACTTGAATTTTGGCAGTACCATAAATACATAGCGTCAGAAAGGAAAATCATGAACCAGAAAAACATAGTAAAAGATATACAGTCAAAACTTTTTGAACTTCAGGATATAAAGTATCGGGATTTTCATGCGAAGCTTATGCCGACGGTGAATAAGGAGAAGATTATCGGCGTTCGGATTCCTGTACTGCGTTCATTTGCAAAGGAGTTTGGTAAAACTAAAGAGGCAAGGCTGTTTTTGCAAGTGCTTCCACATTCGTATTATGAAGAAAATAATCTGCATGGTCTTTTACTAGAGCAGATAAAGGATTACGAAAAGTGTTTACAGGAGCTGGAACGATTTCTGCCTTTTATAGATAATTGGGCAACTTGTGATTTGCTTGCTGTTCGTACGGTAAAAAAGCATCTTGATGTATTTATAGAAGAGGTGTATCGCTGGATACAATCACAGCATACATATACGATACGATTTGGAATTGGTATGTTGATGCGATATTATTTGGATGAAAATTTTCAGATGGAGTATCCGGAAAAGGTGATGCAGATTTGTTCGAAAGAGTATTATGTGAATATGATGCGGGCATGGTATTTTGCTACGGCACTTGCAAAACAATATGAGAACATTCTTCCATTTATAGAGGATAAAAAGCTGGATGTCTGGACACATAATAAAACAATTCAAAAAGCGATTGAGAGTTATCGGATAACACCGGAGCAGAAAATATATCTTAGAACATTAAAAATAAAGTAATGATTCCATTCGAGGTGACAAAGTGAAATCACTATCAATTTATACACTTACAAGAAATCAGAGTATAGAGCATATATCAAAACTGGAAAGGCAGTTATCTGGAAGGAAGTTTCCTTTAAAAATACGTACCTGGGAATGGGGGAGTATGAGAGCATTGGCAGCTCAGTTGGAAATGCATATGCAGGAAGTATATTCCCTCCGTTTTTTCTATTCTTTCCAGATTCCAAGATTGGGAAAAGAGTTTGATCTTCTTCAGATTAAGGACAATCATATTGTAAATATTGAATTAAAGAGTGGGGTGGTTTCGGATCAGGCAATTCGTAAGCAGCTGATTCAGAATCGCTATTATTTATCTGTTTTAGGAAGACCAATTCAATCTTATACCTATATTAGCAGCCAGAACAGGCTGGTTCGTCTGACACATCATGATCATATCGTGGATGCAGACTGGGAAAGATTATGTGAGGATTTACAAAAAGAAGGTACGAATTATGAAGGAAATATCGAAGATTTGTTTCGGGCGGAGTTATATTTGATTTCACCGATAACAGACCCCGTCCGTTTTTTAAAAAAGGAATATTTCCTGACTTCTCAGCAAAGAGATATTGAGAAAAAGATTTTAAGAGATATTTATGCAAAGCAATCAGGATGTTTTTGGTTTAGTGGAATTCCGGGAACAGGAAAAACCTTGCTTCTTTATGATATTGCTATGAAGCTGTCTGTTCGCCATCGAATCTGTATGGTACATTGCGAGGAGAATGGAGAAAAGTGGAGAATATTACATGAACGCTTACAAAGAATTGATTTTTTGGCAGATGAGCAGATTCGCATCGAGAAGAAAAGTGGCAGTCAGAATAGCGGGCAGGATAAAGGACCGGATAGCAGTCGGGATTATGAGCAGAGGAAGCAATTCAATTGCGAAGAAAGAAAAGCCGGAACACAAATACCGCTTGAAAAATATAGAGGGATTTTAGTTGATGAGGCACATTTGCTTTCCAAAGATAAGATAGAGAGATTGTTAGAGTTAAGCAAAGAGCAGCCTGTGATATTTTCCAGTGATTCTGAAGATGTTATCTCATCAGAAGAAATGGATAAAGAGAATATAAAAAAGTTGGAAAATCAGACAGATATTAAGGTTTTTCGATTAACAAATCGTATTCGGACGAATGCGGAACTTTCTACATTTATTCAGAATATGATGCATTTGCCGCCGAGGAAGAATTCAAGGGGATATCCGCACATTTTTGTAGTATATGCCAATGATGATGTTGAGGCAGAGAATTTGCTAAGTGATTATATAAAGCAGGGATATCAGTGGGTTGAAATAGAAGAATCAGAGAGGCAGGAAGCGCAGGCAGATTTAAAAATGCAGGCGGTCAGAGATATGGATAAAATAGTTCTGCTGCTTGATGAGCGGTATTATTATGATGAAGAAGGATATCTAAGGGCAGCCTGTTTTATGAAAAATGGAAGTTCATATGTAAGAAAGATTTTTCACAGGTTGAATCATGCAAGGGAAAGTATAGCTTTGGTAGTAAAGAATAATGATAAGGTATATAATACGTTGCTGGATTTATTATAAACAAAAGAAAATAATGGGGAAGTGCTAGAGTGTGTTCGAAAAATGTATTTTACCAAGTGTGTTTTCTCTGCTTTTTTTGTTATATTTTGTGCTATAATAAAAATAATTTTTTTTAGAGGAGACATATAATGCTAGATTTTGTAAATGATTATTCAGAAGGTGCCCATGAAAAGATTTTACAGCGATTGTTAGAAACTAACATGGAAAAGCTGTCTGGCTATGGGACAGATCAATATTGTGAGTCAGCAAAACAGAAAATCAGGGAAGTCTGTGAATGTCCAGAGGCAGATATTTATTTTTTAGTTGGTGGAACACAGACGAATGCTACAGTTATTGATGCGATACTAAGTCAGTATGAAGGTGTTGTTGCGGCAAATACAGGACATATCAGCACACATGAGGCAGGAGCAATTGAAGCATCCGCCCATAAAGTGTTGGCAATTCCGCATAAGAACGGGAAGATTACTGCAAAAGCTGTAAAACAGTATTTTACAGATTTTTATGCAGATGGCAACCATGAACATATGGTATTTCCGGGAATGGTGTATATTTCCCATCCGACAGAATACGGTACACTTTACAGTAAAAAAGAATTGGAAGAGTTGTCTATAGTCTGTCATGAATATGATGCACCACTTTATTTAGATGGTGCGAGACTTGGCTACGGTCTTGTCAGTGAAGAAAATGATGTGACACTAGCGGACATTGCTTCTTTATGTGATGCATTTTATATCGGTGGTACAAAGGTTGGAGCATTATGCGGAGAGGCAGTTGTATTTCCGAAGAATAATGCACCGAAACATTTTATGACTACGGTAAAGCAACACGGAGCACTTCTTGCAAAAGGAAGAGTGCTTGGTGTACAGTTTGATACCCTTTTTACCGATAATCTGTACTTTGAGATTAGTAAAAATGCAATCAAAACAGCAGATACATTGAAGCAGGCTCTAAAGGAGAAGGGATATACTTTTTATATTGACTCTCCGACCAATCAGATTTTTCTTGTATTAGAAGATGAAAGGTTGAAAGAATTAGAGCAAAAAGTGGCAGTCAGCTTTTGGGAAAAGGCAGATGATAACCACACGATCATTCGTCTTGCTACAAGCTGGGCTACGAAGGAGGAAGAGATCAAAGCATTGATTGAAATCTTATAAATTAGAGAGTATATTTATTATTTTTAAGAAAAAAGTATCTATTACAAAGACAGATTTTAAGAAAAGAATCAAAGATATTTTTATGACTTTCACGTTATGGAATTCTGACCAAAAACTTCGAGAGAGTTATCGAGAAGTTTTGTTTTGGGGCAGAATGGAATGTTTAACGTGACGGAATAAAAATGCTTTGGATTCTTTTCTTAAAATCGTCTGTAGACAAGTATAGTTTGAAAAGGAGCATTTTTATGAGTTTAAATGATACCCCATCCGGGGAAAGAATACATATTGGCTTTTTTGGCAGAAGAAATGCCGGAAAGTCCAGCGTGGTAAATGCGGTAACAGGGCAGGAGTTAGCTGTCGTATCTGACACAAAAGGAACAACAACCGACCCGGTCTCAAAAGCAATGGAACTTCTTCCGTTAGGACCGGTTATGATTATTGATACGCCAGGTTTTGACGACAAAGGGCATCTTGGAGAACTTCGTGTCCGCAAGACAAAGCAGATACTTAACCGTACAGATATTGCAGTACTTGTTATTGATGCTACAGAAGGAATAAAACAGTGTGAGGAAGAACTGCTTGCTATTTTTAAGGAAAAAGAGATTCCATATCTGCTTGTATATAATAAGGAAGATATTCTTTCAGAAGAACAAAAAAATATATTGAGTACAGAGCAGGAAGGACAGGCAAATCATATCTGTGTCAGTGCTTTAGAGAAAACACATATCAATGAATTAAAAGAAAAACTTGCTCGTCTGGTAAAGACAGATAGTCAGAAACTTCAGCTTGTTGGAGACCTGGTTCATCCGGCGGATCTTATTGTGCTTGTTATTCCGATTGATAAGGCAGCACCAAAGGGAAGATTAATTTTGCCACAGCAGCAGGTAATCCGTGATGTATTAGAGGCAGATGGAGCAGCCATTTGTGTAAAAGAATATGAACTTAGAGAACTGCTTGATACGATTGGAAAGCGTCCGGCGATGGTGATTACCGACAGTCAGGTATTTGCAAAAGTAAGTGCAGATGTGCCAGAGGAAATTTCTCTTACTTCCTTTTCTATTTTAATGGCAAGATACAAAGGATTTCTTGAGGAAGCAATACTTGGAGCGGCTGCCATTGACAGACTAAAAGACGGTGACCGTATATTGATTTCAGAAGGCTGTACACATCATCGTCAGTGTGATGATATTGGCAGTGTCAAGATTCCTCGCTGGTTGAAAAATTATACAGGCAAAAAGCTTACAATCGAGACGTCTTCCGGACGGGAATTTCCTGAAGATTTATCACCGTTTTCACTGATAATCCACTGTGGGGGCTGTATGTTAAATGAACGTGAAATGAAGTACCGCATGAAGTGTGCGAAAGATCAGAATATTCCATTTACAAACTATGGGACAGCAATTGCTTATATGCAGGGGATTTTGGAGAGAAGTATTGGTATTTTCCCGTATCTTTTAGAAGAATTAAAGCGTTAAAAGATACTTCAAACACACTTTAAAAGACAGGAAAGGGGCGGAGTACTTTGAGATTAGAAAAGGATACCCTTGGAGAAAAATATTTAACAGATGAAACCGTATATGGAATCAATACACAAAGAGCTGTTGAAAACTTTCCACTTTCTCATAAAAAAGTAAATCTGCATTTGATTCACGCAATGCTTCTCGTAAAAAAAGCGGCAGCAAAAACATATGAGAATCTTGTGGAAGATATAGAAAAAGAAAAGTATCAGGCAATCGTAGCGGCATGCGATGAATTACTTTTAAAAACAGAAGAGGACAAAAGTTTTTCTCAGCAGGCGGAACATAATCGAGATAATCAAAATCAGGCGGAAGATAATCGAAGAGGAATAGATGCCCTGTTTGTTACACAGGCATTACAGGGCGGGGCAGGTACATCGACAAATATGAATGTTAACGAAGTCATTGCCAATATCGCATTAAAACATTTAGGGAAAAACTATGGAGACTATAACTGTATTCATCCCTTAGACGATGTAAACAGAGGACAGTCCACCAATGATGTCTATCCGACAGCACTTCGAATTGCCTCCATTTTTCTTATCAGAAACTTAAGCGATGCCTGTGCAGCATTACAGACTTCCTTACAGGAAAAAGAAAATGCCTTTCAGGATATCGAAAAGCTAGGAAGAACCGAGTGGATGGATGCGGTTCCAATCACGCTTGGAGAAGAATTTGGTGCCTGTGCCCAGGCAATCGCAAGAGACCGCTGGCGAATTTATAAAGTAGAAGAGAGGCTTAGACAGGTCAATCTTGGTGGAACGGCAGTAGGTCTTTCCGATAATGCACAGAATAAATATCGTTTTCGTGTCATAGAGGAATTGCGTCGGCTTACCGGACTTGGACTTGCTACAGCCGAATATCCGATGGACTTAACACAGAACAATGATGTGTTCGTGGAAGTCTCTGGTTTATTGAAAGCACTGGCAGTAAACCTCATGAAAATTGCCAATGATTTTCGGATTATGAATTCCGGACCAGGAGGGGGCATTGGAGAATTGCACTTAAAAGCAATGCAGCAGGGCAGCACAATCATGCCGGGAAAAGTAAATCCTGTCATTCCAGAGATGACTATGCAATGTGCCATGCGAATCATCGCAAATGATACCGCAATCACAATGGCAGCAGCTCACGGAGAATTTGAACTCAATGCCTTTTTACCACTTATTGCAGACAGTCTCTTAGAAAGCCTTGAACTTGCAGAAAGAGCTGTCACGATCTTCAGGGAAAAATGTGTTGAAACGATAGAACCTGATGTGGAAAATTGCAAAAAACACTTAGAACAATCCTATGCTTTTGCAACGGCCTATACACCGAAGTTAGGGTACGAAACTGTGGCCAAAATCATTAAGGAAAACCCTCCAGAAAAAGCAAAAGAAATTTTGATGAATTCTGATTTGTAGAATTGGCAAAACTGACGAAGCATCGAAACCCCATCGTCCATATTTGTGGTCTCGGTGTTTCTGATAATGGTTGCTGAAGTAAAATCAGAATTTATGTTGGAGAGATTTGGAGATTCCCCAGAAGACAGTGATTTTATGAGAAAATACAATGAATCCATAACAGTATATTAAAAAAATAATATTTAAATTCGATTTTTCAAAGTTTTTATAGCGGATGTTTATGTTTACTCCTGCATCAACAAATCAGTGAAAAAATTTGAGAAAGTGAATCAGAGTAATATCTTTTTATACCATGTTATAGAGAAGCAGATTTTTTTACAAATTCATAATATTCTGGAGAATCCCCAAATCTCTAACATGAATTCTGATTTTGTACCAGCATCCACAGTCAGCCAGCAAAGAGAGTCTATCCCCTATATTTGTGGCCTCGGAGCAAGGTTTGGATACGAGCATATGAAGCGAGTGTTCAAACCGCCGCGACTAAAGTCATAAATATAGGGGATAGGCTCTCTTTGTGAGCGTCTGTTTATCTAGATAAATCAGAACTTCTTGAAATATTTTTTCGTTTCTGCCACGACAACTCCATTCAATGCGAGAAGCGCAATCAGGTTTGGAATCGCCATAAGACCATTTACAATATCCGCAATAGTCCATACAGCAGAAACAGTCATGTAAGGTCCGATAAATACACAGGCAATGTAAATCCAGCGATAAGCACGAACTACTTTTTTGTTATTTCCTGTAAGATAGTCAAGACATCTTTCACTGTAATAGTCCCATCCAAGAATTGTAGTAAATGCAAAGAATACAAGGCAAAGCATTAAGATAAAGGCGGATACTTTTGCAGGGAAAGGAAGTCCAACCTGGAATGCTCTTGTTGTAACAGCAACACCTTCAAGTCCCTTGTCCCAGCTTCCGGTAATGACAATGGAAAGCCCAGTCATTGTACAAATGATAATGGTATCAATAACCGTACCAAGCATAGATACAAGTCCCTGTCTTACAGGTTCTGTAGTCTGTACAGCAGCAGCAGCGATTGGTGCACTTCCGATACCGGCCTCGTTAGAGAAAATACCACGGGCAATACCTTTTTGCATAGCAAGCATCATAGCACCAAGAGCACCACCGGCAACCGCACGCATACCAAAAGCACTCTGAACGATTTCTACAACAGCACCAGGAATAGCTTTATAGTTAAGGATTAAAATTACAACAGCGGCAATAATGTAAGCGGCAGCCATAAATGGAACAACAACCTGTGCTACAGCAGAAATTCTTCGAAGACCTCCAATAATAACGAAAGCAACAAAAATTGTTAAAATAATTCCGGCAATAACAACTGTCCAAGAATAATCTCTTCCAAATAACTGTACGGTCCATGCATTGTTTGCATCAAAGAAATTATTTACCGCACTGGTAATACCATTAATCTGTGAGAAGGTACCAATACCTAAAAGACCTACCATAACACCGAAAACAGCAAAGATTTTCGCAAGCCATTTCCAGTTTTCGCCCATACCTTTTTCTATGTAATAAAATGGTCCACCGACGATATGTCCATCGTCTGCAACCGTTCTGTATTTGATGGCAAGAAGACATTCGGAGTACTTTGTAGCTGTACCAACAGTAGCAGCAACGATCATCCAGAAAAGTGCGCCCGGTCCACCAGCAACGATAGCCGTAGCAACACCTACAATGTTACCGGTTCCGATCGTAGCAGAAAGAGCGGTACATAATGCTCCAAAACTGGAAATTTCTCCATGTTCTCCATCCGTTTCATTCGAGAACATATACTTAAAAGCGAGGATAAGTTTACGAACCTGAATACCTTTCAAACGGATTGTCAGAAAGATACCGGTTGCCAGAATCATGACGATTAACGGGACACCCCATACTAAATCGTCAATTTTGGTTAAGATTGAGTTGATTGTTCCAAACATACTACTTGTTTTGACAGACTATGCCTTCTTAATATAAAGGACATAATTCTATCTTTCCTTTCTTAATAGATTTTTCTGTGTGAAATACAATATGAATAACCATATCACAATTGATTCTCCTGAAAAATCATCTCGGAAAAGGGGGAAACTGCCTTTGCAAAGTAAGAATTCACAGTTTTCTAAAGACACAAAAAGGACTGATACCCATTATCAGCCCTCTAAAGAGTAAAACATGCATTTATAGTGCCCTGTCCTTTTGCCTGAGAGATTAGCAGATATACTGCCGTACACCTTCGGCGCTTTACATTGAGGTAAAGACTCTCCAGAGAGTAATGCTGTATTGTTATATAGCAAACAATACTAAAATAGCACAGAATAAAAGGTATTTCAACATATTTTTGAAAAAAATGCAAGATATACGTAAGAAAATTGCAAAAAGTTAGAATTTTGCTGCAATTTATAGACAGAGTGGAAACCAAGTTATGAGAGGGTAGAGCGTGTTTGAAAAATCATTCCCGCAATCTGCACGCTCCAATTTGCGGTATATTTTGCCTTCATTCAGTTGACGTAGCCCACTACGCCGCCCTCATTCAGGCAAAATCTCCCACAAATTGTAACATACATCTTACAGAAAGCATTTTTCAAACACGCTCTAGAACTTGAGATAATAGTATATTATTGCTATAATATACTTATGATCAAAATTTTATAAATCAAGTGAATAAAAATGGATAAATATAAGGAACTTACTTGTGTAATTTGTATAATTATAGAAGCTATAAAGTTTTGCTGTACTTATATTTATCTTTTTAAGAATAGCACATTAAGGAATAGTACAGATTTTACAATGTTTAACTGTCAAAACAAAATATGTGATGGCAGCAAAATTAATTTTAAAGGAGTTTTTATAGATGAAAAAACATTTACAGAAATATTTATTTGAGGAAAAAGTTTGTAATCTTGTGACAGAAATTTCTTCAAAAGAAACAGGAGGGATACCGGAGTCGAATACAAATGTTATTTTAAAAAGAAAAATTATAGAGCAGACAGAAGAAGATTTTTCTTACCAGCCTATTCTTAGAAAAGAAGAAAATGCATATCGTTTCTTTGAACCAATCGCAAAGGAAGAACGCCTTATCGTTCTCGGTGGAGGCCATATTTCTGGATATTTATGTGAATTTGCAGCCAAGACAGGATTTGATGTCTGGGTTGTGGATGAGAGAGAAGAATTTTCCAATAGAGAACGGTTTCCTCATGCCAAAAAAGTGATTTGCGGAAAGTTTACGGATGTGCTTCCAACATTGAATATCAATAAAAACGATTATGTTGCAATTGTTACAAGAGGACATAGCTGTGACGGAGATTGTCTTTACTATATTTTAACCCATGAACTCCCAGGGTATCTTGGAATGATTGGCTCCAAAAGAAGAGTGAGTGCACAGTTTAAGATGTTTCGTGAGATGGGTGTTCCTGAAGAGAAAATCGCACAGGTACATAACCCGATTGGTCTGCCGATTAATGGAGTGACTCCGCCAGAAATTGCCATTTCTATTCTAGCAGAACTTATTTTAGAAAAGAGAACGAAAAAAACAGATGGAACGGTGCAGACAGAGCTTGACTATGAGGTACTATTAGAGTGGCTTAATGGAACTCGCCCATGTGCGATGGCAACAATATTAAAAGCACAGGGTTCTTCTCCTAGAAAAGAAGGAGCTAAAATGTTAATTTTTGAAGATAAATCCATTCTGGGAAGTGTCGGAGGAGGTTTAGCAGAGAGTAAGGTTATCGAAAAAGGACACGAAATGATTGGCAGCGGCGGGGCATTTTTATTCCATTTTGTGATGGATGCGGATGTGGTAGCGCGTGTTGGGATGGCGTGCGGCGGTACTTTTGATATGCTGATTGAGGATGTTGTTCGGGAATAACAGAGAATAGTAAAAAGACGAAATATTGAATTTAGACAAAAATTTATTGAAAAAATAAAAGAGGTAGCAATAATGAAATTAATGAAAACACAGGACGCAGTAGGGCAGGTACTGTGTCACGATATCACACAGATTATAAAAGGCGTTACCAAGGATGCAGTTTTTCGCAAAGGACATGTGATTACAGAAGAAGATATTCCAGTATTACTAAGCGTTGGAAAAGACAACGTTTATATTTGGGAAAAGGGAGAGACCAGACTTCACGAAAATGAGGCGGCAGAAATCCTTCGGGAAATGTGTCAGGGAGAATATATGCATCCAACTCCGGTAAAAGAGGGAAAGATTGAACTTGTTGCAGATATTGACGGGCTTTTAAAAGTAGACAGTGACAAAATGAAAAAGATCAATGGGATGGGGGAGCTGATGATTGCCTCCCGTCACGGAAACTTTGCAGTGGAAAAGGGAGATAAGCTTGCTGGAACAAGAATTATTCCGCTTGTCATTGAAAGAGAAAAGATGGAACAGGCAAAGGCAGTCTGCGAGGGAGAGCCAATCCTTGAATTAAAACCATTTGTTCATAAAAAAGTCGGTATCGTTACAACAGGAAATGAAGTCTATTACCACAGAATTGAGGATACTTTCACTCCTGTTATTAAGGAAAAACTTGCAGAATACGATACCGAAGTTATCGGACAGGAAATCTGTAACGATGATCATGAAAAGATTACAAAAGCAATTCTTTCCTTTATTGAAAGGGGGGCGGACCTTGTTCTTTGTACCGGTGGAATGAGCGTTGATCCGGATGATAAGACACCGCTTGCGATTAAAAATACAGGAGCGGAAATTGTTTCTTACGGAGCACCAGTTCTTCCAGGAGCAATGTTTTTATTAAGTTACTATAATGGGAATATTCCAATCATAGGATTGCCAGGCTGCGTTATGTATGCAAAAAGAACGATTTTTGATTTGGCACTTCCACGCATTATGGCAGATGATAAAATAAGTGCTGAAGAGTTGGCGGCACTGGGAGAGGGCGGTTTATGTTTAAACTGTCCAGTATGTACATTCCCAAATTGTGGGTTTGGAAAGTAAAAAAGAAAGGAAAAAATATGGAATACACGCATTTTGATAAACATGGAAATGCTGTTATGGTGGATGTGAGTGAGAAAGCAGTGACAAAGAGAGTTGCTGTTGCCAAAGGATCTATCCGCATGAGTAGAGAATGTTTCGATAAAATAAAATATCAGGACATGAAAAAAGGAGATGTGCTGGGGGTAGCCCGTATTGCAGGTATTATGGGAGCAAAGAAAACTTCCGAATTAATTCCTTTATGTCATATCTTAAATCTTACCTCTGTAACAGTTGATTTCATCATGCAGGAAGAAAGCAGCAGTATAACTGCAGTTTGCGAGACAAAAACAACAGGAAAAACGGGTGTCGAGATGGAAGCGCTGACAGGAGTACAGATTTCGCTCCTTACCATTTATGATATGTGTAAATCGGTAGATAAGACAATGGAAATTTATGAAGTCTGCCTGTGCAGCAAATCTGGCGGAAAAAGCGGAGACGTTGTCTACAGGACAGCAGATGGTGAATAATTATGCGTTATCAGATTGAAAATGGAACCGTTTCTCTTGGAGGCAAGACCATCTTAAATCATATTGATTTTTCAATAAAAGGACAGGAAAAAATAGCGGTTGTCGGACGTAACGGAGCAGGAAAGACAACGCTTTTACGTTTAATTAGTGGGGAATTATCCTTAGATAGAGATGATAAACGCTTTGGAAAAGGAATCACAACTGATAAAGCGATTTCAATCGGATTTTTGCATCAGCAAAGCTTTTCAAATGCAGAGCGGACCGTAGAGGAAGAAATATTGTCTTTAGTCAGCGAGGAGGATATTTTCTCCAAAGAAAGATATTATTTTGAGAAAGAATATGACCGGATTTTTACTGGATTTGGCTTTAAAAAAGAAGATAAATGCAAAAAAATCGGGCAGTTTTCCGGTGGAGAGCAGACTAAGCTGGCATTTATTAAGCTTTTATTATCAAAGCCAGATATTTTGCTTCTGGACGAACCAACAAACCACCTGGATATTGCATCAGTAGAGTGGCTGGAAGAATATCTTGTCTCCTATGAAAAGGCAGTTATTATGGTTTCTCACGACCGATTTTTCATTGACCGTACTGCAGAAATCATTTATGAACTTTCTGATGGGAAATTAATGCGCTATGTCGGCAATTATACAGAATATAAAAAGCAAAAGGAAAAGCAAAGAGTGTCCCAGCAGAAAAAATATGATGCACAGCAAAAAGAAATAGCAAGATTAAATGAACTGATAGAAAAGTTTAAACATAAGCCAAAAAAAGCTTCGATGGCACGTTCTAAGAAAAAAGTGTTAGAGCGGATGCAAAAAGTGGAAAAGCCAGATAAAGAAGAAGCCTATATTTTTAAAGAAAAGTTAGAGCCGCTTATGCCAGGAGCAAAAAATGTTTTAGAAACCGAGCATTTAAAGATCGGCTACAAAAATCCTATCAGGGAACTTACCCTGCGAATCCGACGAGGGCAGAAAATAGCAGTACTTGGAGCTAACGGAGCAGGAAAAACCACATTTTTTAAGACAATCATTGGGCAACTCCAGCCAATCTCGGGAAAATATATAATTGGCAATGGAATTGCAACAGGATATTTTGACCAGCATTCCGGGGAAATACAGTCAGAAAAAAGAGTAGAAGAGCATTTTGGCGAATGTTTTCCCAAATTAACAGAAAAAGAAAAACGTCAGATATTAGGAAGATATTTGTTTTCCTCTCAAAAGGCAAATGTAAAAATCAGTGATTTATCCGGTGGAGAAAAGAGCCGCTTAATTCTGGCAGAAATTCTTGAAAGCCGCCCAAACTTCTTAGTTTTAGACGAGCCAACCAATCATATGGACTTACCGGCAAAAGAAACGATAGAATCGGCATTTTCTGCATATACAGGGACAATGCTGTTCATTTCCCACGATAGATACTTTGTCAGCAAAATTGCAGATGCCTTGTTATTATTCGAAGAAGATGGTGTAAAATACTATCCATTTAACTATGAGCACTATCTTCATATGCTAAAGAAAAAAAGAGAAGGCGATCAGACCTGGGCAGACGTGGTAGAAGCAGAAAATACTGCCTTAGTAGAAGGACTTCTATCCGTTCCGGCAAAAGAACGCCATCAGAGTGCCCGCTTTAACACCGAACAATCCTACACAGACTGGCAGCTGACTCTCGCCAGAGAACAGCTCGAAAAATGCCAGAAAAATATAGAATACTGGCAAAAACAAGCTGCTACCGAGTTAGATAACCTTACCTTTGAGCAATACCAATCAGAGAAATGGACAAAAAGACAGAGAGAACTCCACAAACGATTTGAAGAATTATCAGAAGAATATCTACAGCAAAATCTCATCTGGTATGAGAAATATCAAGAATATGAGGAGGCTTTTTCTGATTATCTTGAATAGACAATTCTGATTTGTGCAGGCCAAAACAGACGATTTTAATGTTTCGTCAGCTTTGCCTGCAGCAAATCAGAATGCTGATTCTGCCGACCGCATAGTAAGAGTTTCAACCGTAGAGCAATATTTATCAACCAGGCACACCAACAGCGCTTCTCTACACCGAGGCAGTTTTGTCAAATTCAGCGGCCACATATGATGTGCGATAATATCCCGCTCTTTATCGGTTAGAGCAAAGCGGGCATCAGCATTCAGCAAGGCTGTGTGCGCGTGGGAGAATCCATGCCACTTATGGCTGTCATCTTTTTCGTGCCAGTCGTAAAGATAGAAGTCATGAAGAAAAGCACCGACAACGAGGGACTTTACATCTGCCCCAAGTCCGAAGTGTTTATTTAAGTAATAACATACTCTTGTGACGTACATAACATGTTTATAAGTGCTTACACTGCCGTGCTGGCAGAAATTTTTCATGGAAAGTGCCTCTTTGGTGTTGCAATATTTTTCTAATATCGTATCAATTTCCTGCATTTCTGCATTGCTTAACTTCATAGATGACCATCCTTTTTTATTTTAATAAATTTCAATATTTTTACTTAGATTACTTCTGTCTTCCAGTAGGCAGCGCTATATGGAGGAAGATCCATGCCGCCGCCAAAGTCAACGGTTTCTCCTGTAACAAGATCTGTTCCAAGACCGGAGCGCGCATTAAAATCAGCATGAAATGTGTTGGAATCAGCATTGATTGCAACAATAACACGTTCCTCATCACAGCTTCTTTCAAAAATGAGTTGTTTATCTCTTACAAGAAGATTCGCATAGCCACCGTTGTATAAAGCCGGGTGAGTGTGGTGTGCTTTCGCATAAGCGGCAATTGCATCAGAAAGTTCGTTCCATTCCGGTTTTTCAAGACGAGGACGAATCTCTTCATCACGTCCCTGTTTTTTACCTTCAATGCCCCATTCGCTTCCATAATATATAGAAGGAACACCTGGCATTCCAAATAGCAGGCCATAAATAACAGGGAGCTGCTGTTTATCCTCTAATATAGTGGCAATACGGCTGACATCATGGTTATCTACAAAAGAGAGAAGATGCTTTCCACGGTAAATACACCAGTTTTCATAACCAAACTGGCGGTTTAAGCTGTAGCTGATCTCATGCATGTTCGCACAGTTAAAACTGGAATACAATCCTTTGTAACATTCATAGTTTGTAACAGAATGACACTTCTCATCATTCATATACATATTATAATCGCCATGTAATGTTTCTCCCATAAGAACAAAATCTTCTTTCAGAGTACTGGTAAAACGGCGTAGCTCTTTTAAGTAAAAATCACTCAGACAGTAAGCAACATCAAGGCGGAGACCGTCAATGCCATAAAGGTCTGTCCACTGTTTGATTGCATCGAACTGATGCTGTCTGACATCCGGATTATCAAGATTTAACTTAACAAGTTCGTTATGTCCTTCCCATCCCTCATACCAGAATCCATCGTTATATTCTGTATTTCCATCAAAACTTAAATGAAACCATCCACAATATGGGCTGTCCCATTTCTTTTCCTGCACATCCTTAAATGCCCAGAAACCGCGGCCAACATGATTAAATACACCGTCAAATAAAATTTTAAGACCGGCCTCATGAATAGCATCACATACTTCCTTTAAGTCATCGTTCGTGCCAAGGCGGCGGTCTACAGTGTAGTAATCTCTGGTGTCATATCCATGATAGTCACTTTCCATAAGAGGATTAAAAAGAATACAGGTAGCACCGAGCTTTTTAATATGAGAAATCCAGTCCTTTACTTCAAGGATGGAATGTCCCACAACACTGTCATCGCTGCTTCTTTCTTCATTTAAAACTCCACAGAGTCCTAATGGATAAATCTGGTAAACTACTGCTTCATCGAACCACATAAGCTGTCCCTCCTAAATATAGAAAATGCTCGTCAGCTTTAAAAAATTGAGCCTCCGAGCATTTTCATTATAGCATAAATTCTGTTAAGATTCAAATTGGAAGGTCCAATTCAGGCATACAATTTGAAGAAAAAATTATGCTGCGATATAAGGGGAGATTGCCTTCATGATCGTTGGCATCTCATTTTCTCTTTCCATGATTCTTAAATCAACTTTGTTGCGGATATCCATAGTCATTACTCCAAGAAGAGACTTGGCATCTACAACGTACTGTCCATAAATTAAGTCAAAGTGGCTTTCAAAATCTTCAATAGCTTTTACAAATGATGTCGCATTATCCACAGAGCCAAACTTGATTGTGACTGTTTTCATAATTCTACATCTCCTTATCATAAATGTATATTATACCGATAAATAGATTGCCGGTATAAAAATAAATTTTTACTAAATCGTTTTGACGATTTTGGCTTATAATATTTCATATAAGGCAAAAAGTCAAGAAAAATTTTTAGAAGAAAGAAAATCGTAAAAATTTAATTATATGCAGTTGGCATGAAAAATAATTTCATGTAGAATGGTAAAAAAAGGCGTTTTACATTTATTTGTAAGACACCTTTTTTAATACAATTAAGAGAGGAGCAGTTTATGTTTGATTTATTAGATTATGAAGAAGTGATCAATCGTCTTTTAGCCAGGTATGGAGTAAAGTTTGGCTTATATAAAAATGGAGAATTCATTGCAAGATATCTGTATGATAAAGAAAATTCGGATTCTGTATATAGTAATCCCTATATACAAGTGAGACAGAAGAAATCAATCCAGAATCTGCCCAGATTGGTGTGGAGGCAATTTTACGGTTTATGTCTGTTCAGGGAATTCTGCTGGATTCCCCAAAGTCAGAAACAAAAAACGTAGTAAAGTGGGAAAAAGATATGGCAGTTATCATAAGTGTGTGTGCCGGATTTATCTTACCGTATGTTTCTGTAGGAAAAGAAGTGGAAAGGGGAGAGTTACTGGCGGAGATTATCGACCCGTATATGGGAGAAGTAAAGAAAGAAATTGTGGCGCCGGAAAGGGGAAAGATTTTCTTTGCAAGAAATAAACCTATGGTATATGCAAATACTGTGCTTTTTGGAATAATTAAGTGATATCCTAAAAATATTGTGGATTTTTAAACGCATTTTAGAAATGTTTTTGAAAGCTTCTTGCATTTTTTATTCAAAATAGATATAATAGAATGGTGAGTATAAAATAATAAGAATTAAGAAAGGAAGGATACATTATGAAAAAATTCTTATCTGTAGCTTTAGCAGCAGTTATGATGTTATCATTAGCAGCATGTGGAAGCAGCTCAAACAAGGCAGAATCCAGTTCAGAAGGAGGCAGTGCTTCTGATAAGACTTATATTATCGCGACAGATACAACTTTTGCACCATTTGAATTCACAAATGATAAAAATGAATTCGTAGGTATTGATGTAGATATCTTAGCTGCGATCGCAAAAGATCAGGGATTTAAGTATGATTTACAGCCTCTTGGTTTTGATGCCGCTGTAGCTGCTCTTGAGTCCGGACAGGCAGATGGAACAATTGCCGGTATGTCTATCACAGAAGAAAGACAGAAAAAATATGACTTCTCCGAAGCTTACTATGATTCCTATGTATGTATGGCTGTAAAGAAAGGCAGCAGCATCAAAGGATATGAAGATTTAAAAGGTAAGAAAGTTGCAGCAAAGACAGGTACACAGGGAGCTGACTGTGCTGAGTCTTTAAAAGATAAATATGGATTTGATATCACATATTTTGATGATTCTGCAACAATGTACCAGGATGTTAAGACAGGCAATACCGTTGCATGTTTCGAAGATCAGCCTGTAATGGCTTATGGTGTTTCTCAGGGTAATGGTCTTGAAATCGTAGCAGAAGAGAAAGATAACTTCTCCACACCTTATGGTTTTGCCGTATTAAAAGGACAGAACGCAGATTTACTCAAGATGTTTAATGAAGGTTTAAAGAATATTAAAGCGAACGGTACTTATGATGAGATCGTTGCAAAATATACCTCAGCGAAATAATTGAGAGACGAAGTTAGGTAAGAGGTTAATTTATGAATCTATTTGGAGTTTTAAGTGAAGTCTATCCAACATTGTTGACTGGACTTACTATGACAGTTAAGATTACGATTCTATCTCTGATCATCGCTTTGGTTATCGGTATTTTCGTATGTCTTATGAATATTTCCAGTAATATTGTATTACGTGGAATCGCAAAGTTTTATATTTGGCTGATTCGTGGTACTCCGATGCTGGTGCAGGCATTTTATTTCTATTTTGCTCTGCCACAGTTAGTTCAGGCGGTTACAGGCTCACAGTTCCGCATTACCGTATTTACAGCCAGTTTAGTTACACTTGCCCTGAATGCAGGCGCTTATATTTCTGAGATTTTCCGAGGTTCTATTGAGTCCGTTAATAAAGGACAGATGGAAGCGGCAAGAAGTCTTGGTTTAAGTTATGCAAAGTCAATGCAGAAGATTATTCTTCCGCAGGCAGTGCGTATCTGTCTCCCATCTCTTGTAAACCAGTTTATCATTACGTTAAAGGATTCTACGATTCTTTACGCAATCGGTTTATCAGAGGTTATGTATAATGCAAAGATTTATGTAGGAAGAACGATGGAATCCTTTGCAACATATACATGGGTAGCAGTCTTCTTCCTTTTGATAGTGACAGTTCTGTCATTTATCTCAAGATATGTTGAAAGGAGGATGAATGCGTAATGACAACTGAAAAAGATGTAAAGATTCATGTAAAAGGTCTAAAGAAGAGTTTTGGACATGTACATGTTTTAAAGGGAATTGATGCAGAGATTAAAGCCGGTGAGGTAATCTGTGTCATTGGACCTTCTGGTTCTGGTAAGTCAACATTTCTTCGCTGTCTGAATCGTTTAGAGGAAGCAACAGCCGGAGAGATTCTTGTAGATGGACAGAGTATTACGGAAAAGAATTCAAATATTGACAAGATTCGTCAGCATATCGGAATGGTATTCCAGCAGTTTAACCTGTTCCCTCATTATACAGTAAAAGAGAATATTATGCTTGCTCCTGTAGAACTTAAGTTAAAGTCTAAAGAAGAAGCAGAAAAGAAGGCTCTTGAGCTGTTAAAGCGTGTTGGCCTGGCAGAGAAAGCAGATGCGAAGCCAAAACAGCTTTCCGGTGGACAGCAGCAGCGTGTAGCGATTGCCCGTGCGCTTGCGATGGAACCAGATATCATGTTATTTGATGAGCCAACTTCAGCACTTGACCCTGAAATGGTTTGTGAGGTTCTTGATGTTATGAAAGAGCTGGCTGCAGAGGGTATGACTATGGTTGTAGTTACTCACGAGATGGGATTTGCCCATGATGTAGCAGACAGAGTATTTTTCATTGACCAGGGTGTTATTATGGAACAGGGAACCCCGGAAGAGGTTATGGACCATCCAACAAATGAGAGAACTCAGAGTTTCTTAAGTAAAGTATTATAAAATATTTATAAATAAAAAGGCATCTGTTCGTAGCAGGTGCCTTTTTTAGGAGGTTATTATGCGAATCGTTGTAAAAGTGGGAACATCAACATTGACCCATACAAGCGGAAGAATCAACATCAGAAGAACAGAAAAGCTTTGCAAAATCTTAAGTGATGTAAAGAATGCAGGACATGAGCTTATTTTGGTATCTTCCGGTGCTATCGGTATGGGTGTCGGTAAACTGAATATGAAAAGTAAGCCCGAAGATATGCCCACAAAGCAGGCCGCAGCAGCGATAGGACAGTGTGAACTGATGTATCTTTATGATAAATTATTCAGAGAATATAATCATATCGTTGCACAGATGCTGATTACCGGGCTTGACTTTTCAAATGAAGAAAGCCACAAGAATTTTCAGAGTACATTAAACCGTCTGTTAGAGTTAAATGTTATTCCGATTATCAATGAAAATGATACCATTGCAACACAGGAAATTTCTGTGGGTGATAATGATACAATGGGAGCAATCGTTGCAGAGAATGCAAATGCAGATTTATTGATTATTTTAAGTGATATTGATGGTCTTTATACCGGCGACCCGCGTAATAACCCGGATGCTCAGTTGATTGATACTGTATTTTCTATTACTCCGGAAATAAAAGAATTAGCAGGTACAAAAGGAACAACACTTGGTACTGGTGGAATGATTACAAAGATTCATGCGGCAGAAATCTCAATGAATGCCGGCATTGATATGATTATTGCTAACGGAACAAAACCAGAACTTCTCTACAATATCATTGATGGAGAAAAGGTGGGAACAAAGTTTATCGGGAGGAAAAAAGCATGACAACAAAAGAGATACTGACACAGGCAGTCACAGCGAAAAATGCGATTAACTCAGCAGATACCGAAACCAAAAACAAGGCACTTGCCAATATGGCAGATGCCCTTTTAGCACATACAGATGCAATTTTAGAGGCAAATAAACAGGATGTGGAAGCAGCAAGAGGAAAGATTTCTGATGTCATGATTGACCGCTTAATGTTAGATGCTGGTCGAATCGAGGGAATGGCAAAGGGAATCAGAGAGCTGATTGACTTAGATGACCCTGCCGGAAAAGTATTAAGAACTGTAGAACGCCCAAATGGAATTGTCATTGAAAAGACAGCAGTTCCAATGGGAGTTATCGCAATTATTTACGAGAGCCGTCCAAATGTAACAAGCGATGCAGCAGCCCTTTGTATTAAGAGTGGTAATGTCTGTGTTCTTCGAAGTGGAAAAGAAGCGTGGAAGAGTGCGAATGCCGTAGTTACTGCCTTAAAAGAAGGTATGGTAAAGTCAAATCTTCCAGGAGAAGGCATCCAGCTTATCGAAGATACCAGCAGAGAAAGTTCTGTAGAATTGATGAAAGCAGTCGGTTATGTGGATTTACTCATTCCAAGAGGAGGTTCTGGCCTTATCCGTTCCTGCGTAGAGAACGCCAAAGTACCATGTATTCAGACCGGAACAGGAATCTGCCATGTCTATGTCGATGAAAGCGCCGATTTTGAGAAGGCATTACAGATCATTGAAAATGCCAAAACCAGCCGTCCAAGCGTTTGTAATGCAGAAGAAGTTCTTCTTGTTCACAGCGCAGTTGCTGAAAAGTTCCTGCCATTATTACAGAAAAAATTAGTAGAAGAACGAAAAGAAAAAGGTGAAATTCCGGTGGAACTGCGTCTTTGTGATAGAGCCGCTAAAATTATTTCAGGAACACTGGCTGGGGCAGATGATTTTGATACAGAATTCCTTGATTACATTCTTGCGGTAAAAATAGTAGATAGCGTGGAAGAAGCAGTAGAGCATATTTCAAAACATTCTACAGGTCACAGTGAAGCAATTATCACAGAATCAAAAGAAGCAGCAGACTATTTTACTATGAGAGTAGATAGTGCCGCAGTATATGTGAACGTTTCTACCCGCTTCACAGATGGAGGCGAATTTGGACTCGGATGCGAGATGGGAATCTCCACCCAGAAACTTCATGCCAGAGGACCAATGGGCTTAGAAGAATTATGTACTTATAAATATATCATCCGGGGAGAAGGACAGATTAGATAGCCTAGAGCATTTTTTAAACACGCTCTAAACCAACGAAGGCAGGAAACGAAATACGCTATATTTGTGACTTTAGTCGCGGCGCGTTGAATGTTCGCTTAAGCGCTCACATCCAACACTTGCTCCGAGGCCACAAATATAGCGTATATCTTTACTGCATTAAGGTCAAAAATAAAACAGCCCTCATAAGTTCTTATTATATAGAAACTTATGAGGGCGTCTGTTTATTCTCAACCTTAAGCAGCAACCTCTTGCTGTCGTTTGTCAAGGATTGCTTTATATTCATCGCAATTATCTGCTGTGATATTCTCAAGCTCGTCATCCGGAAGAATACGTTTGTCGTAGTTCCTTCTGAAAAATCCCCTTAAATATATGAGAAATGCAGAATTGTAAATCTTTCTTGTAAGTCTTAAAATTTCATCGTAATCAATCTCTTTTAAAGCATGATATAAAGCGAAGAAATCATCAGTATCAAGATGTGCAAACTGTAAAGTCTGCTCTAATAAAACATCATCGTTCTCAAAAAGAGAGATATAACCGAGAAGATACATTAACTGACGGAAAGTCATAACGAAATCATTCGGTTCAAGTGTTTCAAGAAACTGTTCAAAACAAACTTTTACTCTCCAAAGCCCCTCCTCTAAAAGATGACGGATAGAAATCTCATTAAATGGCCCTGGAATCTGAATCTTGTCTATATGTACAGTTTTTAGGGTAAGGCGCTCCATAAAACGTGCCAGTGTAACACGGCAGGCATGAAATTCAGAATAGGCATTCATATAAATAAATAAGTCTTCTGTCTCATCAAAAGAACTGTTTATGAAATCATAAAAATGAGTAAATTCATGGAAAAGGATAAAACGGGCATAACTGTCACTATAAAGATGAAAACGAGGATTCAAATGCAGAATGTACTTGCCGTCAAGAAGCTCTAAAATGTTAAAAAACCCCTCAACATATTTCTCTGCATCATATTGCACAGCCGAAATTTGCACATCCTTTGGTAAATCATACTTTTCCTTATATTCATTCCACAATTCATTAATCTGTCTTAAATTCATATGTAACCCGCCTTCCCATAACATATTGCTTATATTATATAACACTCATATAGAAATAACAACGCTCAAATAGGAGGAAGACGGATAAATTATTGTGATTTGATTCAACATCAAAAAACAGAAAATCCAACTATATGAAATAACACGTTTAAATACATTCAAAGACAGAAAACGAAGAGCCACATATATAGGTTATATTGGCTCTTCGTTTTCGTCTGTTACTTCAATACTATTCCGCTTTATAGTAGAAAAAAGTTTGCACCATCAATGTGCCTTCTTCTAAATCCTTCTGGCTTACCCAGTCTCCGAAAGAAGAAGTCCCTCTTTTTGGGAGATAATGGGGATCCATTAACAGATATTTATCTTTTTTTGCATTATAATCAACAATAGTACCGTAATGTCCTGGAAGATAGGCGATAGCAGTATCTCCTTCTTTTAACTTTTCCTTTAATTCTTTAAAGGATTCGCCGCTTCCATCGTAGGAGAATCCATATTTATAGCCAAATTTTTCGGCAGCTGCCTTAAAGAATCCGCTGTCAGTACCACAATCTTCGATGCGGTAATGCTTATCAGAAGCGTATTGTGCCAGTTCATAAGGATCAGGAAAATGGCCACTTAAAGAGTAGATAGCATTTACTGTGGCAAAAATACCGCAGCCGGAAGTGCAAAAATTATTTGTGTCAGTATCTTTTGTGGTTTCATTGCCGTAATGATGCTTTGCCCAGACAGGGTCAAACTGGACAAAAACCTGAAGATTTTCTTTTTCGATTGCTTTTTTATTACGGGTCAGACGCCATACGGCATTAGAATCTGTTGTGAACTCTAAAATACTGCCATCGTTTTGAGAAAGATTTCTTTTGGTAGTTTCATCGCAGATTGTATAATAGTCCTTTTTTCTTGTAATAAGAAAAGTACCAGCTTCCTGTTTACTTCCCCAAAGTTCATTTGAAGAAGGTGTGTTTGATAATGTATCTGCTTTTAAATATTTTTCTTCTCCTGCTTTGCGTATGGTGTAACGGTTGTCACCAGCATATTTAAAAGAACAGGAAAAATTTTCTGAGATAATAGAAGCTGTATTCATAGCAAAAGAAGAATCCGAGGAATTCTCCTCATAAAAAGAAAGCTGATAGGTACCGTTTGAAAAAGGCTGTTTTTCTCTGCCATCATAAATCAGGCAATCAGAATGAAATTCATCTCTTGTTACCCAGCCATTCTTTGTTCCGCCTTTTTTAGAAGCATACTGAATTTCGTACCAGGAACCGGAAGAACCGATTACTTTGACACCGGTATATTTAGGGAGTACAGTTTTTAAATCATTGCTGTAATCAGAATAGTATACGGGCAGTTCATTTCTTGCTAGGGCATAAATAAAGTCAGATTTGCTTTCGTAGGCATGTTGAAAAGCGAAAGTTTTTGACGGAATAAAGAAAAATCCGGTCAACATTAAAAGAACGCCTAAAAAGATATGTTTTTTCACAACAATTCCTCCATTAATGTATTATGTGTTTGTTCCTAAAGTCTTTTCTACACTTGACTTTGTAAAAAAGATTCCAGGAGAACATGATTATAAGATGTTTTTACAGATTTAAAATAAAAAATAAGAAGCATCTATTCATTATTTTGTATTTTGAAGATATTAAATAGTTACAAATGTCTTACAAATATTAAAAAAGTGTTACAACTTGAGGTATTATAGCATAAAATATCGAATTTGCAAACAAACATCTTTAGAAAATTGTATAAGGAATTGTGAAGTAAGATATAGAAAATGAATTGAGATAAACAACAATTTATGGTAAAATTAGACAGAGTATTCTACTTGTCGTGGAAATACGATATGAAAGGAATGAAGAAGAATGGAACAGAGAAAGAAAATTTTTGGAGCATTAGATGATTTAATGCGTTCACCAATCGGGGATAGACTCAGAGAGAGGGTGTTCCGGGAATTATCTACAAAAGAAATACATGATTTGCTTCAGAGAGAGCAAAAACCATATAAAGAATTAATGGCATATTACCAGTGTGCGCTTATGGAAGTAGAGACAAAGTTTCGTGTGCTGAATGAACAGTTTTCACTGGCACATGACAGAAATCCGATTGAGTCGATTAAAACAAGGGTGAAAAGTCTTGAGAGCATTACAGAGAAGTTAAACAGAAGGAATCTTCCTTTTTCAACGCAGAGTATTGAGGAGAATCTTACAGATATTGCAGGAATCCGTATTATCTGCTCATTTAGAGAAGATATTTATTTTCTTGCAGATTGTCTGCTAGAGCAGGATGATATCACATTGATTCAGCGTAAAGATTACATAGAGAATCCGAAGGAGAATGGCTATCGGAGTCTGCATTTGATTGTGGAAGTCCCTATCTTTTTAGAGCATAAAAAGAAAATGATGAAAGTAGAAGTACAGCTTCGTACAATTGCAATGGATTTCTGGGCAAGCCTTGAACATAAATTAAAATATAAGAAAGATATTGCTTCTGACCAGCTTACAGCGGATTTAAAGAAATGTGCTGATGAGAGTGCCGCCCTTGATTTGAAGATGGACGCAATCCGCAAAGAAATAGAAGTTTTGAAAGCACCGGAAGCAAAAGCAATAGGAAGAGAAGTGAAGCATCTGCCGGGGGGAATTCTGAACGAAAACCAATAAAAATATATAAGGCATATAAAAAAAACAGGTATAAATACCGAAAAAAGACATATGAAAGAGATATAGGGCAGGAGGGCTGTATATGATTTATATGTCTTTTTTTATTGGACTGATTCTTATTTGTAAGGGAGGAGACTGGTTTGTTGATGCTGCGTCAAAATTATCGGAAATACTTGGAATACCGAAATATGTGATCGGAGCAACGATTGTGAGTTTTGCAACAACGATGCCGGAAATCATTGTTTCTGTGGCGGCTGCGTTAGATGGGCATTCTGCCATGGCAATAGGAAATGCAGTTGGTTCTGTTTCTGCAAATACAGGAATTATTCTTGCGCTTAGTTTATTTTTTCTTCCCGTTGCAATTAAAAGAGAAGAATATTTATTTAAAAACAGCTTATATATTGGAACATTACTGTTGTTATTGATTAGCTTCAAAGATAGAATATTTGACAGGGCAGATTGTCTCCTGCTATTACTTGCCGGGATTTTATTTCTTGTAGAGAATGTCAAAAATGCAGTTTGTAAAAAAGAAGTTTCCAACAGTAAAAGAAAAAAAGAAGATATGATATTACATAAAAAAATACAGGCTGGGAAAAACGGAGAAAAAAAGGTAAAAAATAAAAGAAGTAAATGGAAAGAAAAACAAAGTAGTATATGGGAAACATTTTTCTGGTTTTGTATAGGCGCGGTGTGTATTGTAGCAGGTTCAGAGTTACTAGTACATTCTGCCTGTAAAATAGCGGAAATTCTGCATATCAGCGAAGATATTATCTCGGTAACGATTGTTGCAATGGGAACATCTTTGCCGGAACTTGTAACAACAGTTACAGCAATCCTAAAAAAAGAGTCTTCTTTGTCTGTCGGAAATATTATAGGTGCCAATATGATAGATTCCGCTTTTATTTTACCAATCTGTACATTACTTAGTGGAGAGAAACTTCCAGTTTCACTGCAGATGGCACAAATTGATATGCCTTTATGTATCCTTATTTCAGTACTTGCGCTTCTTCCTATGTTAATTCGTCAGAAAATTAAAAGAAGAGATGGTATCCTTGTTTTTTCCATTTATGCTGGATATCTATTATATATCTGCTGGGCTATATAATGTGAACATATTTGCTTTACCCTCTTCTAACAAGAAAATAAAAAGAATCATTAGCTCATAAAAATACCTGTCTGATAAACAAAATAGAATGTTGCTCATGTTCACAGACAGGTAAATTTAATGAAGCAATGCTTCTTTTATTAGAAAATTATTTAAGACCGTTTAAAATACTCATAGCATAAGAGTAAATCTTCTTATTTCCCTTAATACTAGGATCTGTAGGGTCAATTCTTTTCTTTTTATTTTTAATCTTTCCAGTAGTTCCGGCTAAAGTATAAACACCGAAAGGTCCTTTTTCCTTGTTCTTTCTGATTACTTTAACCCAGACACGTTTCTTCTTGTTTGTCTTTGTAGCAATATCATAGATAAGTTTTGCATTGACAGCCTGAAGACGAACGCTTGTTGTTGTCTGGTTTGTTCCAAGGTCGTTATATAAACCAACTTCTAACTTTCTGTTATTTGTAGTAGTGTATCGTGCAGAATGGAAATAGAAGTTACCATGTTTTACCTTAACACCCCACTGGTAATAATGATATGGACGGCTTTTCTTGTAGATGAACCATCTTACAGCAGAAGTTTTTTCCAGACGGCATCCAGAATAAGCCTTTGTTCCTTTTGCCTTTCTTGAAGTAGAGCAAACCATAGTCTTTAATGGAATGTTATACTTGCCAGTCTTTTTATCTTTGGCATAAAGAGTAGCATTATGTGTCTTTGTGTTAACAACGATCGTAATGTCTTTCTTAATCCATTTTTTGTAGTTAAGTGTAAATAAATCCTTAACTAATACTCCGTTTTTGTTAAAGTAGAATTTGTACTTTTTCTTGTCATAGTAGCTCTTTAATGTATGCCAGCCAGTAACTTTCTTACCATTTTCGTAGTAGTATACTTTTTTACCCTGCTGATACCAGCCAACAGGAACTTCTGTAGTAGCTGCTGAAGCATTCATTGGAATACTGCCCATTAAAATAGTAACAGACAGAATAAGTGCCATTAATAACGATGTAACTTTTTTCATTATACCTTTCCTTTCTTTTGTGATTTAATATCTATAATAGTATAAAGGAAAAGAAAGATAAAGTCAATAAAAGAGCCTTTTCTGAAATTTGCGTGGAAGAAGATGGAAAGGCTTTTAAGAGTGTGTTTAAAAGAGGTATTTAAACATGCTCCAGGAAATGATATTTAAGTAGTGGCCGTTGTCGTGTTTGGTTAAATGAGAATCCTCGTAGAGCGTATTTTAAAGAAAGAGTTGACAATAAGAAAATACAGTGTTATATTTCAACTAGAACAAATAGAATTCACAACGAGAGGGTGAAGATTATGGTAACAAAAACAGATTATTATGATGTTCTTGGAATAAATAAAAATGCAGATGAGAAGACTATTAAAAAGGCCTATCGTAAATTGGCGAAGAAATACCATCCAGATATTAATCCTGGGGATAGTAATGCCGAAGCAAAATTTAAGGAAGTGACAGAAGCGTATGAAGTTTTAAGTGATCCAGAGAAAAAGAAACTCTATGATCGTTTTGGTCATGCCGCCTTTGATGGAACGGGAAATGCACAGTCTGGCCCGTATGGTAACGATGGAGGTTTTGGAGGTTTTAGTAACTTCGGGGGAAGCGGAGGTTTTCGCGGAGGCACATACCGCTCGAATAACGGCAATGGTTATCAGGAGTTTCATTTTGAAGGCGGTGATATGGGAGATATCTTTGAAAACTTTTTTGGCGGAGGCTTTAAAAAATCTGGTTTCAGAGGCGGCTCTGGTCAAAATGGAAACTTTAATAATGGCTTTCACGGCAATTTCCGGCAAAATGGAGGATTTGGAAATCGGCAATCTTATCAAACAAAAGGAAATGATATTCATGCAGATATACAGGTAAACTTTGATGCAGCCGCATTTGGAAAAAAAGAAACAATCCACTTAAAAGATGAGAATGGCAAAGTACAGGCATTAGAAGTTAATATTCCGGCAGGAATAGAAACGGGACAGAGTATCAGATTAAAAGGCAAGGGAACTCCCGGCTATAATGGTGGAACTGCCGGTGATTTATTCTTGAAAGTAACCGTTTCGGAAAAGCCAGGTTTTAAGAGAGACGGTCAGGATATTTTTAACACAGTAACTATCCCATTTATCACAGCCGTTCTTGGCGGAGATGTCACCGTACCGACCATTTATGGTAATGTCCGCTGTAGCATAAAACCGGGAACACAATCCGGAAGTAAATTAAGACTCCGCGGAAAGGGTATCGTCTCCATGAAGAATTCTTCTGTACATGGTGACCAGTATACGACGGTAGAGGTGCAAGTTCCGAAGAATCTGTCTCCAAAAGCAAAACAGAAGTTGAGGGAATTTGCTGCGGAACTGTAGATTCTGATTTGCGTAGCAAAACAGACGCCTACAGAAAGAGAAATAACCTATATTTGTGGCTTTCGTCGCTGCAGGTTGAATGTTCGCTTAATCGCTCGCATCCAACCTTTGCTCCCAGGCCACAAATATAGGTTATTTCTCTTTCTGTGGGCTGTTTGTTGGCTGTTGGAGAATCTGTAGTTGGAGTACTATAAGAATTATTGAGAAGAATAAGAATTTAATGTTGGAGAATTTGGAGATTCTCCAGAAGATTATGGCTTTCTGAGAAATGAGATATTAGGGAGTGACACACAAGCTATTGTTATAATATCGCAGCAATTTTACAATAATAACCCAAATAGCAGGTGACTAATGAAGAATTAATATTGTAATATAGCTGAAAATCAGCTTTTTCTGTTGATTTAAAGGGAGTAGCATATTAATTTAAGAGTCAATCCCGTTGAAAAATAATATACCAGAGTTCTTATTTCAACTGCCATTATCCCCAAATCTTTTCAACTGTTTCTAATTTGGAAAGACAAGTTTAAATTCTTGTAATGTATAGGAATTAAACAGCCGCTTTAGAAACTTTTTGCCGGATTGCATAACGAATTTGAAAAAAGAACTGCTAAAAAATATCCCATTTTGTGACTTTGTGCTGTGGAATTTTGACTGTAACCTTGCGAGCTCGTTTTCGAGCAAGGTTGTTTTATCAGGCAAAATGGAACGTTTAGCACAACGGAACAAAATGGGATATTTTTTAGTAGTTCTTTTCTAAAGCCTTCGGGCAATCTGGCTACAGATTTCTTCTGCAGCGGCGTCTGTTTAGTTCTACAAATCAGAATTGACAAAATTGGAAATTAACAATAAGATTAGAGTATTGAGTGAGAATAGAGGTAGCAATTATGAAAATAGCAATGATTCATGGACAGAACCACAGAGGTTCCACCTACCATATTGGAGCGATGCTGGCAGAAAAACTCGGTGGAGAAGTGACAGAATTTTTCCTGCCAAGAGATTTTGGAGAGTTTTGTGTGGGATGTAATTCCTGTTTTATGAAGGCGAAGGAAAAGTGTCCACATTATGAGAAGCTTATTCCGATTAATAAGGCAATAAAGGAAGCAGATGTCATTATCCTTACAAGTCCGGTGTATGTATATCATGTGACGGGGCCGATGAAAGCGTGGCTTGACCATTATGGACATCAGTGGATGGTACATAGACCTGATGAGCGTATGTTTACGAAGCAGGCAGTCTGTATTTCTACAGCGGCGGGTAAAGGAACGAAATCAACTAATCAGGATATGGCAGACAGTCTCTGGTGGTGGGGTGTCGGAAAGATTTATAAATATGGAGAGAATATTCACGCAGTTTCCTATAAGACGATCAGTGAGGAGATGATGCAAAAGATTGATAAGAATACAACGGCACTTGCAGCAAAGATTAAGTCTAATATTGGTCATGTAAAGCCAGGCCTAAAGACGAGAATGTTTTTCAATGTCATGGCAAAGGTACAGCGTGGTGGCGGAAGAGTTTCCGTAGATGCTGATTACTGGAAAGCGAAAGGCTGGACAGAAGGAAAAAGACCGTGGAAGTAAATAAAATAAACTATATTTGTGACCTAGAGCGTATTTGAAAAATCATTCCTACAATCTGCACGCCCCAATTTGCGGTATATTTTGCTTT
>ENA-ORNZ01000886-ORNZ01000886.1-human-gut-metagenome-genome-assembly--contig:-NODE-886-length-34956-cov-6.494542_pt1 | contig 34956 bp, 34 predicted proteins | sample MGYA00242124_ERZ509040 | MGnify/ENA primary metagenome ERZ509040 (study PRJEB26280, sample SAMEA2338733) | human gut metagenome | biome: human gut; feature: human-associated habitat; material: faeces... | reverse complement strand
TTTTCGGATCAACGAAAAACTCCAATGGGCTCAACAGACTAAAGTCCATAAACAAAAAGCAGAGTTTCTCATCCACCCTGCTTTTCATATGTTCTTCTGCGCACAGACATGTACACGTTTTTCAACTTACAGATTCTTTTTACAAAATCTTCGACAAAAATTCTTTCAGTCTCGGATTCTTCGGATTGCCGAAAAATTCTTCCGGTTCAGCTTCCTCAACAATCTGCCCGTCATCCATGAAGATTACTCTGGACGCAACCTCTTTCGCAAATCCCATCTCATGAGTGACTACAACCATCGTCATTCCTTCCTGAGCCAGCTTCTTCATCAACTCAAGAACTTCTCCGACCATCTCCGGATCAAGCGCCGATGTCGGCTCGTCAAACAGGATCACATCCGGATTCATTGCAAGAGAACGAATGATCGCAACTCTTTGCTTCTGACCTCCCGACAATGTAGACGGGTAAACGTCCGCTTTGTCTTCAAGTCCGATTCTTCCGAGCAGTTCAAGAGCCTGCTTTTTCGTCTTGCTTTTGATCTGTTCTTTTGTCGTTGTAATTGGGATAAGTTCTTCTTTTTTGCTTCGGAATATATTTTTAAACCGGATCATTCTATTTTTATTTTTTGCTTTTTTCAGATCCTTGCACTGCAAATATGCCGGAGCCATCATTACGTTTTGAAGAACTGTTTTATTATTGAACAAATTAAAATGTTGAAATACCATACCCATATGGCGGCGATGCACGTTGATATCGACTTTCATATCCGCGATATCGACTCCTTTAAAAACAATGCTCCCGGATGTCGGATCTTCCATACAGTTTAAGCAGCGCAGAAACGTACTTTTTCCGGAACCTGACGGTCCGAGCACCGCGACAATGTCGCCTTTATTGATCGTGATATTGATGCCTTTTAAGATTTCAAGATCACCAAAGCTTTTTCTAAGATTAATTACGTCTATCACTCTTCTTCAGGCTCCTTTCCAATAATTTTACAAGCAATGTCACAACAAGGATCAATGCAATATAAATAAGCGCCATTACGAGATACGGAACCATGAATTCATAACTGTTTGTTCCGATATAGTTAAACGCCACATACAGATCCGCCGCGCCTACGAAACTTACAACCGATGTTTCTTTGATAAGCGCGATAAATTCGTTTCCGAGAGTCGGAAGAATATTCTTGACAGCCTGCGGAATGACAATCTTCATCATACTCGCCCCGAAACTTAATCCGACTGCGCGTCCCGCTTCCATCTGTCCTGCGTCTACCGATTGGATTCCGCTTCGCATAATTTCCGAAATATATGCGCCGCTGTTCAATCCGAACACAAGCATCGCGACCTGAACTCCCGTTATGTTCCATCCGATGATCGGAAGAAGTACATAATAAAATACAAGAAGCTGCACAACCATCGGCGTTCCTCTGAACATCGCCACATAAACGCTGCATATACCGTTCAAAACTCTTGGGAGCACTTTATATTTCGGCAGCACCCTTGCCGTCGCGATAACAGTTCCGATCAAAATACCGATGACCAGACCGACAATCGCAATAAGGACTGTGTTCTGCAAACCTTGCACCACTTTTACATAGCCGTTTTGATCGATAAATATTTCTATAAACTTATCTACTTTTGCACTAAAATTACCCATTACTTTCCTCTTTGCTTTCTTCTCTCAAACGTCCAAAGAAAGGAAAACGCCGATATTTTCCGTTTTCGGAACATACCTGTATTTCCCTTTCTGATTTAATACTGTTTTCTATTCTTTTTGCAAAACTCTCAGTCCGAAATCATCCGCTCAATCGTCCGTTTCATTTCATACTGTTTTGAAATCCTCTTCGGTATTGCGCCGATTGCTCATTCTGCTTCCGAAAACTTATTGCATTGCATTAATCGCTTCTGTGATCGCTGTAGCCGGAGCTGCGTCGATGATCACATATTTGATGTTTCCGTTCAGCATATCCTGAACCGCAAGTGATCCGCTCTTATACGGCTGGCATGTAGCCGGAAGTCCTTCAAATCCGAAAGCTTCGTCTCCTTCGATGTAGCTTTGCGCTGTCGTTCCCTGCTGTACGCCGATCTTATCTTCTTTTTTCAGTTCGCCAAGTTTTGCCGCAACTGCATCTGCATCTTTCAGATCGTCGAATGTATCGTCATCGCTCGGAACGATCAAACGCTGTGACGCCTGATAATATGTATCTGAGAATGTCACATATTGTTTTCTTTCATCATTGACTGTAAGTCCTGCGATCGCAATATCACATTTGTGCTGTCCTACAGAAAGACATACCGCATCAAAATCCATATTCTGGATTACAAGTTCTTTTCCGAGCTTTTCCGCAAGAAGAGCTGCCAGTTCCATGTCGATTCCGACATATTTATCGCCTTTTGTATACTCAAACGGCTCAAACGCTGCATTTGTGGCAACTACAAGCTGATCTTTCGACTCGTCAAGCTTTGCGGATTCTACTGCTGCCGGCTCTCCGCCGCCGAAATACTTGTCACAGATCTCATCCAGCGTTCCGTCTTCTTTTACTTCTTTTATAAATGCGTTTACCTGTTCAACGAGTTCCGGCTGATCTTTATCAATACCGAACGCATACTCTTCATTTGTAAGATCAACGTCGATCACTTTCGCCGTTTTCGCGCTGCTTCCTTTATCTTCTTCTTTACCGTCTTCTTTGCTTCCGCAGCCTGCTGCCAGTCCGGCAACAAGCGCTGCACTTAAAACTACTGCCAAAAACTTTTTCATTTTCGTATTTTTCATTTTCGCACCCTCCGTTTATAATTCCATTGCTCAATGCTGAATAATCATGCATTCCACGCACTACATTCTAACACGTTCTGCATAAAAATCAAGCTCTTTTTTCAATTTTATGCATTCTACTTCAGTTTTTATGTATATTATGCGTTGCTTTATGCATAAATCTTCATTCTTTATACAGGTTTTTTGCAAAATACACATTTTCGCCGAAACAATTCCTATGCAAGCAGCGTCTTAATACCGAAGTAAAGAAGCACAATGACTCCCAGTACGATTCTGTAATAACCAAACACTTTAAAATCATGTTTTCTGATATACTGCATGAGGAACTTGATCGCAAGGATGGAAACCGCAAACGAAACGACCGTTCCCAACAAAAGCAGAAATACCTGCATACCCGTGAAATTTAATCCGAATTTGATCAATTTCAAAAAACTTGCGCCGAACATCGCCGGAATTGCAAGGAAAAATGTAAATTCCGCCGCAACTCCTCTTGATACTCCTATGAGAAGCGCTCCCACGATCGTCGCTCCCGAACGGGATGTTCCGGGGATCAGCGCCAATGCCTGAAATACGCCGATGATCAAAACCGTCTGTATCGTAAGCTGAGAAAGTTTTTCCACTTTCGGCTGCTTATCTTTCTGATAGTTTTCGATTACGATAAACAGAATACCGTAGATGATCAATGTCGCGGCAACAACATATGAATTGTTGAACTTTTCTTCTATAAAATCATTGAACGGAAGCCCGATCAGCATTGCCGGGATCGAACCTATGATCACTTTGACCCACAACTGGATCGTCAACATTTTCTGTTTCTGGGTTTTCTTCGGTGAAAACGGATTCAGCTTATGGAAATACATGACGACAACCGCCAGTATCGCTCCAAGCTGGATCACAACATAAAACATGTCAAGAAACGCCTGATTTTGTTTCAAATGCAGTAATTCTTCCAACAAGATCAGATGCCCGGTGCTGCTGATCGGCAGCCATTCCGTGATTCCCTCCACAATACCGAATATAATTACTTTTAATGCTTCTAACATCTTGCTTCTCCTCCTCCGAGAACAAATCTTTCAATCGCTTGCGCAACGCCGTCCTCTTCATTTGACAGTGTGATATAATCTGCAGCTTCTTTCACCTGCGGCTCTCCGTTTGCCATTGCGACGCCGAAACCGACTTCTTTCAGCATCACGGTATCGTTATCTCCGTCTCCGAACGCCATGATCTCTTCCCGCTTAATACCAAGCCTGCTTCCGAGATTGACAAGTCCTGTTCCTTTATTGACTCCCGCCGCGTTCACTTCTATATTATAACGAAGAGATCCGACCAGTTCCAAATCCTCATGACGGGCAAGTTCTTCCCACGCACGTTTTCTCTCGGACATATCCGCAAATAATGCCTGCGTTTTATCGAGACCTCTGTTTTCTCTGTCTACCAGTTCAAAAATATCATCCACCGGAATACGGGTTTTACGCATATATTCCCACATATTCGGATTTTTGTGATATCGTTCCACAAACTCCATTTTTTCTGCCGGAGCATATCCCTGTCCATCAAAATATACCTCTTGTAGAGTATCATATTTTCGACAAATTTCCAACGCCTTTTTCGCTGATTTGACAGACAACAGATGTTCTTCTATTACATTTCCCGTACGAGTGTCGATAATCCTTGCCCCATTAGACGTCAGCGCATAATCCATACCCGGAAATTCTCTCAATTCTTCCGGAACTCCCATCCACGGACGCCCCGTAGCTACAAGTACGACGATTCCGCTTCTGATCGCCTTTGCAAGAACTTCTCTTGTCCGCACAGTCAGTTCTTTTTTATCCGTCAGCAATGTTCCGTCCAGGTCAAGTCCGATCATTTTTATCTTATGCGTCATAGATATACCTCTTTCTTTTCCGTTCTGTCTTCCGCCGCTTTTAAAAGCGGCCTTCTCAGCTTTTATCATATCAAAGTTTGCCAAATAACGCAATTTGTAGTATAATGACTATTCAGCACTTAAAAAATGCTTCAAGAAAGGAATTTAAAGCTATGAAATTCTACAAAAAACGGTGGATACAATCAGGCATCATCCTGATCAGTTCTCTCGGAATTGTACTTTCAGTTTTTCCTTCATTTGCAGATGACAACATTGACAATTTAAAAGGACAGACTTCTGCACTCGAAAGTGAATTAGACGGTATCAACAAAGATATTCTCTCTTTGAGCGAAGATATCTCTGCAACAGAAATGCAGGTTGAGATCTTAAACGGTGAGATTGCCCGTACTTCCGATGCACTTGTCGAAGCTGAAGAAAACGAAAATGAGCAGTATGAAAATATGAAATCCCGTATTAAATATATGTACGAACACGGGAACGCAACACTGCTTGAGATGCTCTTTTCGGCGGAAAACATGGCAGATTTTATAAACAAAGCTGATTTTATCGAAAATCTGAGCGAATATGACAAAACTGCCCTTGACGATCTGAAAAATATTTATAAAAGTATCGAAGATCAGAAAAACACATTAGAAACTCAGCAGGATTCACTTCTTGATCTGAAAGATGAACTTAAGAAAAAACAGACGGAACTCCAGGAAAAAGCAAAGGCGACTTCAACAAATCTTACGGAAGTACAAGCCAAATTAGAAAAAGCAAAGGCTGAAGAGGCTGCCCGCCTTGAGGCAGAGCGACTGGAGCAGCTCCAGCAAAACGGCGGCTACGACGATACTATTACAAACAACGGCGGACAGATCGACGCTTCTGCGGATGACGTCACACTTCTTGCGGCGATCCTGCAGTGTGAAGCTCATCAGAACTATGATTCTTTGCTTGCTGTCGCAACTGTAATATTAAACCGTGTGGAAAGTCCTCGTTTTCCGAATACGATCAGAGGAGTTATCTATGCAAGCGGACAGTTTGAACCGGTATGGACAGGTCGTCTTGACGCTGTTCTGAAGAAAGGTCCGACCTCTTTATCTATGCAGGTTGCGCAAGATGCGATCAACGGAGCAAGACTTGCCGCAGTGGCAGACTGTTATTACTTCCTCTATGCAGGATCAACAAACAGACCTGGAGTCAACATCGGAAATAACCTTTTCTTCCCAAGCTGGTAAAGATATCGTTATTGAAACCGAAAACAAAATCCCCGTAACAGCGAACTCTTCCAAAAAAGTCAGACTTTTTGGAGCAGTTCATTGTTACGGGGATTTCTTACTTTTCAGTTCTATATTTTCGTTGTCTGCACAGCTTAACTTTTCTTTATAAAAGTCGTACCGCACTTCGGACATCTTACTTCAATTTTCCCTTTTCCCTTCGGGATACGAATCTTTTGTTTGCATGACGGACATGTGTAAATATGGTACACTTTTCTCTGCTGCCAAATATTTTTTTGATTCTGAAACCAATTTCTTATCTTATACGTTTTCATAAGATATGCCTGATTTTCAGCATACCGCTTCTGTATATTTCTTGAAAATACCCGAAAGTAGCAATAGATCACGACTCCCCAGCCGAAAATATATAAAAGCATGCTCACCGCGGTTTCTCCGAAAAACGCCGATAAAAGAACTACCGCCAATCCCGTGATCAGAAGAAACTTCGATAATTGATCGATACCGTATCTGCCCTGCATAAAACGTATTAATTTTTCTTTCATTTCCATCCATCCTTCTGCATTAATGCCTTTTTGATATGAATAACATTCTCTCTCGTTTCTCCTGCAAAGTCAATTAAAAGAATATAAAATCTTACTGTTTATAACCTGTTTTTATTCTTCTTCATTTAATATATTTCCACATATTGCATCAGAAACCAGATACACAATCTTTGAATCATTTAACATCACATATCTGTCATCCCCGACCTGGTTTCCTATATATAATGTCAGTTCCTTTTCTTTTTCATCTTCCTGATAAGTCACTTCTACCGTAGTCCTTAACTCTTCATCCAAGCCGTATTCTGATAATTCTTTTTCTTCTGCACAATAATCTGCCGTTGTGGAAAGCTGCACAGCTCCAAGGCCTCCGGCTATTGCGATTATTTGTTCCGTCTGCGTCTCGTCTGCACTGTCATATACAACAGAATTTTTATTTTGCGTAATAACTGCCTTCACAAGATTGCCACTTCCAATCGATGGATAGTCGTCAAGTTGTATCATATCTTCTTCTGTATAATTTAAACCTTCAATGACCTGACTTGAAACAGTATAAATAGATTTTTTCCCTTCTAATGTTGCATAAATGTTGTCCCCTGTATTATTTCCGAAATAAACAGAAACGACATCATCATTATCATCTGTATACTCGATCGTATAAATAGGAACATCCAAACCATAGTCTTTTGCTTCATCTGCATTTTTCAACTTCCGATTTGCAGAAATACTGCCAACCGTATCTGCAATTTCATTCATAATGCTTTGATCAAGCGGAATATCATGATCTAAAGCATCATACCACACACCATTTTCTTTTTCAAAGTTCAACTCTCCATTTTCTATATTTAAAGTGATCTTTTTAATCTTATCTCCTTCTGTATCTGTAATTCGTATCATTGTATTTGCCTGTGCCTGTTCGCTTTGATTCCACGCGCGAACCCACATATATATACATATAAGCGCCGCGAAAACAATTATGAGCAAACATATTTTCCTTTTTTGTGTCATGCTTTTCTCCTCCTGTACCAAACAACAAAACCACTGATTAAAATTACTGCAGGTATTCCAAAAATCATCAGTGTTCCGAATAATCCGGCATGCTGAACAGCATTATATTCTACACTAAGGCTTTTGGCTTCGATTGAGACATTTTTCACATTTTCAAAATTTACTGCCATTATGTTCATAAACAACTGTGTATTTTCCAATTCCGTAAAGGTATCTATAATCTGCTCGTCTATCAGACTTCCTGCAGCAATCACAGTCAATCTACTTTCCTTCTCTGTGTCTTCCGTAATTTCTTCCGACGCTTCTGCATTTTCTTCTGCATTTTCTTCTGAATCTTCTGAAATTTCTGTTTCTTCTGTTTCTGCGGAAATCTCGCTTACTGTTTCTGTCGCATATGCCCCAAGAATATATTCTCCCTGCTTTTGGTCTTGCTCCGTCACTGCAAATGCCTGATCAGACGTTGACATAAACGGAACCGTTGTAATCGTATCCCTTGCCGGATCGTTCACTGTCATCCCATGGCTATTCATAACAAGTGTCATTTCTGACTTGATCTGTTCTGCCAAATCACCGCTTACAGATAATTGTGGGAAAATGCAATAAGGATTATTTTGATAACATCTCGTCATATCTGCAATGTAACCGCCTTCCATCGTCATGCCATATTCAGACAAAATACTTGTCAGGTTCGGGAGCTTTTCCCCTTCTGTTTCTCCTAATAGGACGGTCACCTTTCCCCCTTGCTGCAAATACAGCTGCAACATTGTTTTCTCATCTTCTGTCAGATCAGAAGTTACTGCATTCACAATAAGAAGATCACAATCATCCGGTACAGATGTTGACATAAGTAGATTAACTTCCGACAACTCATATCCATTTTTATTCATCAATTCCGTTATCGTTTCAGCAAGCTCTTGTTCCCCATGCCCTGTTGACAAATAAACTTTCTTTGTCTCCTCGCTTGTCACATAATTCAGCGCACTTGTGAGCTGTCCTTCTCCGTCAAATGATGTATACGATGTACTTCCATAATAATAGTAGGAATATTGATCCATCACCAAAATATCATCAAAAGAAACCGTCGTATTTTTTCCTGTTTCTTCGCAGGAAATCAAAATCGTATTTTCTGTAGTTTCATATTCTGATAAAACCGACGGATGAAGAACAGGGTCTATCCACTCCATATGTATTTTATTTGATAAAGCTGCATATTTACTCAAAAATGTAACGATTCGTTCATCTGTATTTTCTTTTACGGCAATTATCTTCATCGATATTTCTTTATCCATTTCTTTCAGGAAATCTTCTGTCGTATCCGAAATCTCGTAAATTTTTGTACTACTCACATCTATCTTTCGGAATTTTTCCGGTATCTGACATGCAATCAAGTTTATGACAACTGTAATTGCAAGAAAAACCGCTGTCATCGTCACGCTATACGCTCCATGTTTTTTTGCCGCGCTTTCCCAAAGTCGTCTTCTAATCGACTGAACTGTCAAAAATAAAAATAATGTGATCATCGACAAGTACAATACAATTCCGCTCACATCTACAATACTATTTTGTGTAATATCGGTAAAAATATTTGTCAGAGCGAACCCGCCCAAAGACTCTGTAAACAGATTTTCATAAAGCGTCTCTTTCAGAAAATACACTGCTATCGCTACTGCCACTCCGGCACAACCCACTCCGCCCGCAATCGAAAAACTGTTCGTCATTCTCCATATGTAGAAAGCTGTCAGCAAAATAAGCAAAATTATAAACACAAGTCCGCTCATCGCCGTATTTGGAAACAGAGATAAGATACCATCCCATAAATATAAGATCAGAAAAATACCAAACGCCCCTATATACGCAATAATTTGACTTTCTGTAAGCGCTGATAAAAACATTCCTATAGCTGCAAAAACACAGCCGAGAAGGAAGAACATCAAAATCGAAATATAATCAACTGTCAAATACGCCGTTCCCTGCAATTTAATGATAAGAGGGAAAATACAAAATATAAGATTCGGGATTGCAATTACCGTCGCCATCGCCAGGTATTTTCCGACCACAACTTTCCACAAACTCACTGGCGCTGTCAACAGAATCTGATCTGTTTTATTCTTTCTCTCTTCTGCAAAGGAACGCATCGTAATCAAAGGAATCCCTACAATAAATACGATCAACGATCCTGAAAGTGTATAAGAAAAATACGGATATCCTGTTGTCATATTATACGCCATGAAATAAATTCCAGTAAATGCGATAAGAAAGGCAATAAATACACACCCTATCATAGACTGAAAATACGCTTTTAATTCTCTTTTATAAACCGCCTTCATCCTCTTTTCCTCCCTCTGTATTCATCTCACATTTTCTGGTTTCCACTCCTATCTGTTTCTCTCCCGGCCGGCTTTCTTTCACCCGTCCGTCCTTTACCTGTCTATCTTTCACAAGCGATTCTTCGATTTGCATATTTCTTTCTATATTATCGTTCTGTGTCAATTTCATAAACGCTTCTTCCAAACTCGTTTCAGGCGCCGACAATGAATATAATGTTTTTTTCTCTTTCGCAAATTCACAGAAAATCTCTTCTCTTACTTTTCTGTTATTCTGACTGCTTTTATCTCCAGTCACTTTTACCTGTACATAAGTACACTTTTCTCCTTTCACACGCATCTGCATCGTACAAACTCCGGGAATCCGCCCCAGTATTCTATGAATTTCCTTCTCCGAAGCCGATGTTTCTAATTCAATCACATCGTGAAACCCTATCATCTTCTCCAAGTTTTCCAGCGTATCCTGCGCTACCAGCTTTCCTTTAGAAATAATCAGAATATAATCACATACTTCTCTGATCTCCGTCAATATATGCGAGCTTAAAATAACCGTATGGTTCTCAGCCAACTTACGGATTAAATCTCTCATCTCTATAATCTGTTTCGGATCCAATCCAACGCTTGGTTCATCAAGAATAATCATATCCGGAAATCCTAAAATTGCCTGTGCCAGCCCTACTCTCTGACGGTAGCCTTTTGAAAGATTTCGAATCAAACGATGTTCCACATCCTGAACCTTTACCATTTTTTCTGCTTCATCAACAGCTTCTCTTCGTTGAGATTTTCTAATTCCTTTCAGCTCTGCTGCAAAATCCAAATATTCCCGCACAGTCATATCCATATAAAGAGGTGGATGTTCCGGCAAATATCCGATATATCTTTTGGCTTTTTCAGGTTCTTTCAAGATGTCGTATCCATTAATCAGCACTTCCCCCTGAGTTGCCCCCATGCATCCTGTCATAATGTTCATTGTAGTAGATTTTCCTGCTCCGTTGGGACCCAAAAAGCCGTAAACCATTCCCGGCTTAATCTGAAAGTCCAGGTGATCTACGGCTAAATGATTTCCATATTTTTTTACCAAATTTTTTACTTCTATCAAAATGATATCCTCCTAACTTTGTATTCTTTCTGTGGATTTCTGCACTCACCTCTATCTGTGACATGTACTTTTTCAATATACTTTAATTTTATTTCCACATATTTCATACAATATATTTATTTAAGACGATATCAAACCTATGTGAATCTTTTGTGGCAGAACTGTGATATTTTATAACATACATTCATGCACAGCCTGCGGAGTTATCTCCCCCTCCTCCATCACTTTCAAAAGCTGTTCCCTCTCTTGCGGCAAAGCGCACCATGCCAGTCCGCATCCGGCCGAGATCGTACCCGGAACAGGAATCAGTCTGCCCGGTTCTTTTCTCTTTTTACAGTACCGTTCCATTGCCATCGCATCCGTTGTCGTATGAAAAGTGATCACAATTTTTTTCTCTCGTTTCCTCATCTTCTCCCCCGTTTCTTATGATTCCATAACACCTTGCCTTGCGCCTGTTCTTCTTATTCCTCAGCAAGCTCTTTTACGGCGCGGATTGCCTCGTCAATTTCCTCTTCCGTATTATAGTGGGAAAAACTGAATCTGACCGCACCCTGTATCTTTGTTCCAAGCGCTTCATGCATCAACGGCGCACAATGCGCTCCGGGCCGCGTAACGATCCCATATCTGCCGCTTAATTCATCGCTTATCTCTGCCGAATCATAATCGCCGACATTCAAAGAAACGATGGCTGCCCTTCTGTCCGTCCGAAAGTCTCCGTACACTTTCACATTCGGGATTTCAGCGACTCCGTTATAAAAACGGCGCATCAGCTCCAGTTCTCTTTTCCTCAGGCGTTCCATCCCTTCTCTTTCCAAAAATGACAATGCCGCCCGAAGTCCCGCGATTCCGTGACCGTTCAGCGTTCCGGCTTCAAGCGCTTCCGGCATCTGCGACGGATGATGCATATTATAAGAATCTATCCCGCTGCCGCCTGACAAAAGCGGACGGATCTTTACCCCGCTTTTTACATACATACCACCTGTTCCCTGCGGCCCCATCAGCCCTTTATGTCCGGTAAAACAAAGGACGGAAATCCCATATTTTTGTACATCGATCTCCCATACTCCCGTGGTTTGGGAAGCGTCAACGATAAAGAGAATACCATGCTTTGCCGCAATCTTTCCGACACTCTCCAAAGAGATCATATTTCCGGTCATATTTGACGCATGAGTACATATGATCGCCCGTGTATTTTTTCTGACTGCCTTTTCCATCTCTTCATATGAAATGTTAGCATATTCGTCGCATGTAAGAATTGTCATCTCCACACCTTTCCTGCGGCATTCATACAGCGGGCGCAGCACGGAATTATGTTCCAACACCGTTGTGATGACATGATCTCCCGGATCGAGTATTCCCTTGATTGCAATATTCAGCGCCTCTGTAGAATTTGCGGTAAACACAATCTCACTCGCATTTTCGGCATGAAAAAGCCGTGCCAGCGCTTCTCTTGCATCGTAGACTGTTCCCAATGCCTTAAGCGCCGGCTCCGATGCCCCTCTTCCGGAATTTCCCATCTGCCCAAACGCCGCTATAACAGCTTCCTGTACTTCCTTTGGTTTGTGCAAAGTCGTAGCGGCATTATCCAGATAAATCATTTTGTCTCTCCTCCTATATTAACGGATATATATTTTTGCTTCTTCACATTCGGAGTCTATTACTTTTCCGACAACCGACACTTTTGTTTCCATCTGTGCTTTATCAAATTCTTCCAAAATCGCATCTTTTTCTTCTTCCGGAACTGCCGCCAGCAAACCGCCGGAAGTCTGCGGGTCACTGAGCAGATCCACATACATCTCATCGGTATTTCCCGCTTCAAGAAGTTGCGCGACATGATTTCTGTTGCGATATGCTCCCCCGGGAATAAGTCCCATCTGCGCATATTCCTTTGCCCCTTCAATATAGGCGATATCTTTTGGCCAAAGCTCTATCTTCGCTCTGCTCGCCGAAGCCATTTCCCCGCAATGTCCGAGAAGCCCGAACCCGGTAACGTCTGTACATGCATGGATCGTAAACTTGTCCAGTATTTCCCTTGCCTTTTTGTTTAACTGCGTCATCACGGCAACTGCTTCTTTCCCGGCAGCTTCCGAAGCCATCTGTGCTTTGACCGCCGTATTGACGATTCCGCTTCCCAGTTGTTTCGTAAGGATCAGGACATCCCCTTTTTTACATCCGAAGTTTTTATAGATCCGATTCGGATGAACAAGTCCCATAACCGACAGTCCGTATTTCGGAACGTCGTCTTGTATCGAATGTCCTCCAACAAGGACAGCTCCCGATTCAAGAACCTTTTCCGCGCCTCCTTGCAGAATTTCCCCTAAATAATCCGGATCCAGTTCCCCGGAAAAACAGACGATATTCAACGCGATCTTCGGTTCTCCTCCCATCGCATATACGTCGCTTAGCGCATTCGCAGCCGCAATCTGTCCGAACGTATAGGGATCGTCTACTACAGGCGTAAAAAAATCCAGTGTCTGTATCACTGCCGTATCGTCCGAAAGCTTATATACGGCCGCGTCATCCGAAGTTTCAAAACCGACAAGCAGGTTGTCATCATGAAACTTCGGAAGCCTCCCAAGCACTTTCCCAAGCGTATCAGGACCGATTTTTGCGGCACAGCCGCCATGTTTTGCAAATTGTGTTAAATGAATCTTCTCCATCTTCCTCATCTCTTCTTCCTCCGAAAAAAGGCCATAATAGTCGTTTTTATTATGACGCAAATCTACCTGTTTCACAACTGTTTTGTAGATTTCTAAAGCAGACTTAAAAAGAATCTTTCGGACGTCATCCCTCCACCGTTACAAAAAGAACGAAAGATCCGTCTCCGACTCTTTCGTTCTTTTCCTCTGTTTTCCGAAATCCACTTTAGAAAACGATTATTTTATTGTTCTGCGTCTGCGATATGCAAAGAACACACCTGCTCCTGAAAGAACTGCGCATCCAAGCAAAAGCGCTGCGCTTGTCCGATCTCCTGTCTGAGGAGTCGTCTTATCCGGATTTGTCTGCTCCGGCTGTGGTTGAACCGGCTGCTGCTGATTCGGATTTTTCACCTTCTCAAGTTTAGCAACTGCCGCATTCAATACGTTTAATGCGTTGTCTACTTCTGTCTGAGCTGCATCTTTATCAGCCGCTGTTTCTTTTGCCGCATTCAACGCCGCCTCAAACGCTTTCCAGCTTTCTGCTGTGTAATCTTCTTTTTTCAAAGCTTCTGCATCTTTAATCGCCGCATTAAGCGCCGTTTTATCTGCGCTTTCCGGCTTCGGATTCGGGTTCGGATTCGGGTTCTCCCTCTCCGCAACGTTTCTTGCCAGCGCGTTTGTCGCATCTAAAGCGCGCTCTGTTTCAGAATGAACGAGCATACGGTCTTTTTCGGATGCCGCCACCGCAGAACCTTGATATGTTCCTTTCTGCGGTTTTGCCAGATGCTCTACAACATCTGTCAATTCTGTTTTTTCTTCTGCTGTCGCGCTTTCACTGTTCAACAGATATTTTGCTTTTGCCACATCACGGATACCTTGTTTGAACAATTCATAACGCGGTGTGCTGTAGAAGGAAGCGTTAAAGTCCTCTCCTACCGCTTCTCTTTCCATCGGATAAATGAACCATCCGTCGCCCGGCTCCCAGTAACGGTAAGTTGCATCGCCGTGCATATCGTATACATAGTTATCCCATGCCCAACGCATATAACCGTCTGTTCCTAATGTCATCGTGTACCAGATATCCCAATAGTTGTCTCCCGGATCACTGATCATAAAGTTACTCGGATAATCTCCCGTACATGTGTACATCGTTGTCGTCAGACCTAAGTCTCTGCGGTGATCTGACAGATCGTTCATCTGCTGTACGTTTCCTGTGTTTCCGAGATTGATCGAAATATCATCGATACGGTCTGTAAACTCATAATATTCCGGAGCTGCATAGTTCAGCGCCGAAGAGATCTTAAAGTGGTTTCCCTCTTCGTCTTTCACTGATTCGATCATCTCAACCGCAGGTTCAAGCTGGTCGAGCCCTCTTTCGTCCATTGAAATATAAGTGATATCAAACCATCCCATTTTTTTGGAATGCTCCATAAAATCTTTTAAGAACGGTTCCCACATCTCTTTCCACTTTGCAGTTCCCGGATTGTGTGATTCTTTCACTACTTTACCCTGCGCTTCATCGTAGTAAGCGATCTGATTGTTCCACGGAACGATACTGTAACACTTGATCTGTCCGATTCCGTTTGCAGGATCTAAAACTTTGCACTCGATCATGAAATTGATCCATGCATCATACCAATCATAATCAAATTCCCATGTTCCGTCCGCTTTCTTCGTCCATTTTACCATCGAAAGATCGTTATAATATGACTGATGATTCCATGCCTCTTCTACGACATTGGCAACTACGTCATGACCTCCGATCGAAACATACTCTTTGATCGAGTCTCTCATCAAATTAAAATGTTTTTCTGTAAAATAGAAATCTTCCCGCACCTCGTTTGTGATGCCGCCCGACGGATTTTCACCTAAACCTAAATAATAATTCGCAACTGAAAACGGATGCTGCCAAACTTGCAGTTCTGTTGCCTCCGGCGCCGGCTGTACAAGGTTCAGCACTTCGATGTTGTACGCAAGCTCGAACGGTTTGTCTAATTCGTCCGCCGAAACCGTAATCGTACCTGTATAATTTCCTGCCGCTGTATCTTTCGGAATCGCGATATTTACCCATGCAAACTGTACGTCTTGTGCATCGATATCTTTCTTCCCGCCTTTGTAGATCACATCCGGATAATTTTTTGTCTGTCCCTGTGCGTTACGTCCTTCTTTTGCCGCAATTTCTTTGAGCCATTTAATATCAATATTGTCTTTTGATAAAACCTGTCCCTTTTCATTCTTGAAATCGCTTGCTGTAACCTGAACATTGTGAACGTCTTTTTCTGTCGTCACGACAATTTTAGAATTCAGTTCATCATTCAGCCAGGCTGTTCCGTTATAAACGCTTCCGTTTCCTGCTTTCAGCTTATCATAATCAAGCTCTGTCTCTAAAAGTTTTTCATCGCCTACATATGCGTTCATAAATGCCAGAGCCGGATCGACTGTAATCTTAGCTTCTGCTAAAACACTGTTGTCTTCAGCGCTTGCCGCTGTGACAGTAACTGTCTTTTTCACATCGATCTCTTTTGCAGTCAGTTTTCCATCGTTTACTTCTACAACACTGCTGTCGCTGCTTGTCCACACAAGCTTCGCATTTGCATTCCACGGAATGACAGACGCCGTAAGCTCTGATGAAGCGCCGGGTGTCATCGTCAGCTTTGTCCGGTTCAATACGATCGAATCCGGCACAGTAATTTCATCGTGAAAAACAACGATCTTATCAAGCTGTATTACTTTGCCTTCAATGCTTTCTCCCTCTTTCGGAACGACACGAAGCGTATGCTTTGTATTCGCAAGATCTTTTTTCTCAAATAATTTCTGTTTGTGCATCGCTCCGGCATTTTGTGCCGCCAGTTCTCCGACTTTCACATCGTCGATATAAACGTCACAGTTCATATGAACTGTATTTTTGCTGGCATGGATCTCTACTCCGGTTCCGGTAAAGATCATCTCATAAGATACATCAACGCCTTTTGCGCTGTAATGCTCTGTTCCGTTATAGAACAAATTCCCGTTACCGCTTCCCGCAGTCCAAGCGCCTGCCGGCTCGTACTGTATCTTGAAGGGCTCATGATTTGTTGTAAAAACAGCATCGTCAACTTCTGTATATCCCGGAAATTCCGGTTCGACAATCTCTGCCTCAAATGCTTTTGCATACACAAACTGTACGCCATAAACGCTTCCTGTCCCTGTAGAAGCTTCATTTCTTTTTTCTAAAACCGTGATATGAGCTGTATGATTTCCTGCCGCAAGCGTTTTGCTTTCAAACAATTTTGCCTCCGGTTCTGTCACTGCGGCATAGGCGTCGCATTCTACTGCCTCGCTTCCGTCAATGCTCACGCTGAACATTGCATGATTTGCAGCTTTTTTACCATAAAGCTCCAATTTTGTTCCGTTGAATGTAATGTCCAATGTCGCGCCTGCCGTGTTGCTCCAGTGCTCTGTAACGGAAGCGTCGCCTGCTCCCGCCGATTCCCATCCGCCGTTATTTGCATTACCGTCTGAATATACAAAACGTGCGTCTGTATCATCGATGATCTCGAAATCATCTGCTGCCGCATTTACGACAGACGGCGCAACCAAAGTGATGACACAGCAAAAGGCAAGCAGCCATGACATTACCAGTTTTTTGGTCTTTTTCATTTGTCTTAATACCTCCTCATCATATAGGGGATATCTGTATTTTTGTTTTCCTTTTCCCCATGTAAACTTACTCAACTCAAAAGCTGCCTTTCGGGACAAAATATGCCGCTTTCCTGTGAGCCGTATCGTATTGTATCAAACTTTTGCAATACTGTCCTTACACTTTTATCTATCTGTTTATACTTTTTGCCATTCTTTCTTTTTCACCTATAATAAATGTTTTTCCTTATGTCCTTCTCCTGTCGTTACGGAGAAACAACGCTGACTGCGTTTTGAAGAATTTCTGCAATCGTATACATATTTGTCACTGCTCCGACTGCCAGTTTTTCCTTTAATCCGTAAAAGTCAAGACATGTGCCACACGTCAGTATCTCGACGCCTTCTTTTTCCAAAAGCCTGATATCTTCTAGGCAGTCCGAACCTTCCACCGTAAGTTTCGCACCTCCGTTGTAAAAAAGGATTTTATCCGGAAGCGTATCAAGCTGCGTCTCCGCAAAAAAGAAACTCTTCATTAAAACCGCGCCCAGCTCATCATTTCCGATTCCCATTTTATCAGAAGAAACTGCAACGACCGTTCCGATACATGACGCGCATCCCGCAGATGATAACTGCGCTTTGTTCATCCCCTGCGCACTACTGTTATTTCCATTTTCTGCTGCCGGATTGTGATCCGCTTCGCCTGCTTCTTTCATCCCGGCTTCTGCCTGCGCCCGGCTTTCTTTTCCTGCAGTCTGTCCTTTTTGATCGTTTTCTGATACAGCCGCGTTCTTCTCTTCTACCATAATCATCACTTTGTATTCCCGGTCGCTGATCTTTTCCGATTCCGCTGACGCGCCGCTGCTTTTTGCCATCTTCATGACATTTTTCATTGCCGTCTCGTTATCTACAAGCACTTCTATCTGTCCTGCTCCCTGTAATTTTCCAAGCGCTTTTTTTGTTTTCACTACCGGAATCGGGCAGTGATCTCCCATTGCATCTACTGTCATTTTCACCATAAGACATCTCCCTCAAAATTTTATTTCCTATTTTATATAGTATCATGAATCATACCGTATTTCACTTTAAAAATTCAAGTTGACGAAATCCACAGACAGTAAATGCTCAGCCTGTGCATTCGTAAAACCGTGCTGCATGGCTGAACTGTTACAATTTAGATTGTTTTATGCTTTCCTGTTGTACATGCTTGTGGTAAACTATAGCTATATTCGCACACACTGTATGGAGAAAGGATATTATTATGTGGATTGCAGACAACTGGAAAGATTATGAAGTTATAGATTGTTCTAACGGAGAAAAACTGGAACGATGGGGAGATTATCTTCTTGTTCGCCCCGATCCTCAGGTAATCTGGAACACGAAAAAGAATCATAAAGGATGGAAACAAATGAACGGCCATTATCACCGCAGTAAAAAAGGCGGCGGGGAATGGGAATTTTTCAGTCTGCCTCAGCAGTGGCAGATTCACTATGGATCTCTTACATTTAATTTGAAGCCATTTAGTTTTAAACATACCGGACTCTTTCCCGAACAGGCGACAAACTGGGATTGGTTTTCGGAAAAGATCCGAAACGCGGAACGCCCGGTAAAAGTTTTGAATCTTTTTGCCTATACAGGCGGCGCAACTCTTGCGGCAGCGGCCGCCGGAGCGCATGTCACCCATGTGGACGCCTCAAAAGGCATGGTCGGCTGGGCGAAAGAAAACGCAGTGTCTTCCGGGCTGAAAGACGCTCCGATCCGCTGGCTTGTCGATGATTGTGTAAAATTTGTCGAACGGGAGATCCGCCGCGGCAATACTTATGACGCGATCATCATGGATCCTCCGTCTTATGGCCGCGGTCCGAAAGGCGAAATATGGAAGATCGAAGATATGATCCACCCGCTCATCAAACTTTGCACAAAGATCTTGTCAAAAGACGCCCTGTTTTTCCTTGTCAATTCCTACACGACAGGACTTGCGCCTGCCGTACTCACTTACATGATCGCGACAGAACTAAAGCCATGGAACGGTCATGTCGAATCACAGGAAATAGGTCTTCCTGTAACTGAATCAGGACTCGTTCTTCCGTGCGGAGCTTCCGGACGATGGGAATCTGACTGATCACACTTTTATTCGGCTTAATATTTCTCCGATCGGAGCTGAAATCGTCAGTTCTGATCGGATATTTTTTGCCGTTTCTGATTTATTGATCACCGCAAGACGGCTTCCTCTGAAATAATCGATAAATCCTGCTGCCGGATAAACTACGAGAGACGTGCCTCCGATAAGCAGCATATCCGCAGACGCGATCGCCTCCACAGCGCCCCGGATCGTCTCCTCATCAAGACCTTCTTCATAAAGGACAACATCCGGTTTCACGACGCCCCCGCAGGAGCATTTCGGAACACCTTCGCTGTTTTTCACATACTTTGCATCGTAAAATTTCCCGCAGCTCATGCAATAATTTCTGTGAATGCTGCCATGCAGTTCATACACTCGCTTACTTCCTGCCAACTGATGCAGGCCATCTATATTCTGCGTAACGACAGCCGTAAGTTTTCCCGCCCGTTCCAGTTCTGCCAATTTCAGGTGAGCCGCATTCGGCTTTGCATCAAGAATCATCATTTTTTCTTTATAAAATTCATAAAACGCTTCAGGATACCGCATAAAAAACGTATGACTTACAACCTGTTCAGGTGAAAAACGATACTTCTGATGATAAATTCCATCCGCACTTCTAAAATCCGGTATTCCGCTTTCTGTCGAAACTCCCGCTCCGCCGAAGAAAACGATCCTTTCACTTTCTTCAATCATCTTTTGCAGACGCTCTGTTTCCCGCTCATACATTTTTCAAATTTCCTTTCTCAACATGTTTATCCATAATTTCAAGCATTTTTTCCCATACGATATCCGACGTATCCGCAATCCGCTCATTTCGCTTACACACCTGTGCCTTATGCACTCCATGCTCTGCCCAGCTTTTCCCGTCTGATGCGTCATTTAATAAAAGCGGCTGGAAATTATCGAGCAAATGAGCGAATTTTGCATCCTCTGTACTATATTCTTCAAATTCATCCCACAAACTTCTGAAATACGTTCCCTGATCTTTTGGAAGAATACCGAAAATACGCTCTGCCGCTTTTAACTCCCTCTCTCTTTTTGACTTGGCGCCCTCGGAATCGTATGCATAAGTATCACCCGCATCTATCTCGACAAGATCATGGATCAGTACCATGACGATCACTTTCATCAGATCAACAGGCGCGTCCATATGCTCTTTCAAAAGTATCGCAGATAATGCCAGATGCCATGAATGTTCCGCATCGTTTTCTTTCCGGCTTCCGTCGGTAAGATATGTCTGCCGAAAAACGCTTTTCACTTTGTCCGCTTCAATAATAAAACGGATCTGCTGTTCAAGCCGTTTCCTTTGTTCTTTCTTTTCCGTCATCTTACTTTTCGTATTTTCGCTCATGCCATACGCCTTCCTTTCTCCTCATATAAATAAAAAACCTCCCTGCCCGGGGCAATCCCGCTACAGAGAGGATAGCAGACTTTTACAGATCGACTTTACCTGTCGTATCGCCGTTAATTACATAATAAGCTGCTGACTCTTCCGGCTTCAGATAGACCTTAACATCTTTCATATCGCCGACTTTATTTTTCAAAACTTTTGACCAAACATATTTTATTTTGTCAAAAATCTCTTTGTCTGTATATTCTTTTCCCGCAAACTGAAGAAACATCTCTGTTTTCAGTTCTGCTTTCTTAGATGCCGCCTTTTTCACCGGCGCTTTTTTCTCTGCCTTTGCCGGAGCTTTTACTGATTTTTTTACAGCTGCCTTCTCTTCCGTCTCCGGTGTATCTACCAAAACTGCCGCTTTTGTCTCAAGCTTTTTCGTTGTGTCTTTCTTTGTCTCAATCGCTTTCGCTGCTTCTTTCTTTTCCGGCTCTGCTTTTACAGGAGCTTTTTCAGAAGCTTTCACTTCTGCCTTTTCTTCTGCCTTTTCCTCTGCCTTCACAACTGTTTTCTCTTCTTCCTTTACTGCTTTCGCCGCTGTTTTAGCCGTCTTTGCCGGCTCTGCTTTGATCGCATTTGCTATTTTAGCCGCTGCCCTTGATGTCGAAGTTGTTTTCTTTACTGCCATACTTGTTCCCTCCTAAAATAATACAACCAAGTATTTCCGATACCGCTCTCTAATCCTGTTCAGTATCACTTATTCAACCCAAATCAAAAAGTTTCATAGGGGATTGTACCTCATTTTTCAGAAAACGTCAAATTTTTATCATTCTTGCTGTAATTTCAGTCCGCCTTCACTGTAATTTTCTTATCATCCGGCTATTTTCCGAGATGAAAAACCTTATGATACACGCATCAGATTCCACCTGAAATGAGCTGCCAAAAAACGGAGCAGCACCGTTGCCGCCAGTCCTAATATCGTACCGTAAGCTTCTCCGAATGCCGTTCTTCCGACTACACAGACGATTCCGCCCGCAATCGCAGCGCATGCGTAAATATGCTTTACAAGAATATACGGAGTCTCGCCTGCCATAATATCACGAAGCACCCCTCCGCCTACTCCTGTAAGCGTTCCGATAAATACAAAGAAAAACACATTTTCCCCGCCGACGGCCCGCACCGCCGCCTGTATCCCCACTACTGTAAATATTCCAAGTCCTGCCGTATCGCACCAGAACATCAGCTTATCATAATAATCTGTCTTTACCCGAGACTCAAAAGCCGTCGGTTTCGCATATGCGATCACAAAAAGAATCGTCGATGTCAGCGCCGCCACAAGGACATAGACCGGATGCGAAAACGCCCCAGGCGGCGTCAGTCCGAGTATGATATCCCGCATGATCCCGCCGCCTACCGCAGTTGTCGCCCCGAGCACATTTACCCCGAAAATATCCATCTTTTTTTCTATGGCGATCATTGCTCCCGAAGAAGCAAACGCTACTGTTCCGATCAATTCCAAAATAAAAATAAATTCATCCATACCACGAATCCCGCCTTATCAGATTTCCGTTTTCCTGTGTTATGACTGATAACTTCTGAAAAATGCGGAAATATCTTTAAGCATTTTTACAAGTGCGTCAATTTCTTCGTCATCCAGCTTTTCTATCACGGCGTTGGTCATCTGACGATGGAACTGCTCGTGATGATAAAAAGCTTTCTCTCCTTTTTCCGTAAGCGCTATATATACGACCCGTCTGTCCTCTTCGCTTCTTTCCCTCTTCACATATGCCTTTTTGACAAGGGCATTGACCGCAGTTGTGAGAGACCCCGCCGTGATCTTCAGCTTCTTAGCTACGGATGACATTGTATTTTCACCGGATAATCCGATTGCTTCTATGATATGCATATCATTATTTGTAATGTCTTTAAATTCTTCGGTTATGATCGCTTCTTTTTCTAATTCCCATATTTCATTAAACAGATTTACAAGCGTATCATTAATTGTTCTGTACGCATCCATCGGACCTCCTCCTTTTCCATATATTGTGTTCCATAACCGACGCTTCTTGCGCCTGCATTTTCGTAACCTATATTATAGCACACACTTTGTTCGGAAAAGAAGCACTTTTTACATTTTACGAAATCTGTCATATCGATGATCCAGCAGTTGTCTTTCATCCATAGATCCGTATTTTTTCAAAAAAACACTGAGCATGTTTTTTAATTCTTCACATACCCCAGCCATTGTCTGTGACGTATACGACTTCGGTTCTCTAACTACCTGTTCCACTATCCCTAAGCATTTCAGATCGTCTGCCGTCAGTTTCATCACTTCCGCCGCTTCTGACGCACGCTTGCTGTCTTTCCAGAGTATACTTGCAAATCCTTCCGGCGAAAGAACCGAATAGACAGAGTTTTCCAGAATCCACACTTCATCTGCCACAGCCAGAGCCAGCGCTCCTCCGCTTCCGCCTTCTCCGATCAGTACCGAAACGATCGGAACTTTTATCGAGGACAGTTCATATAAGTTTGAAGCGATCGCTTCTCCCTGTCCATGCTCTTCTGCTTCCTGTCCGCAAAATGCTCCCGGAGTATCTACGATACAGATCACCGGACGTCCGAACTTTTCTGCCTGCCGGATCAATCGTAATGTTTTCCGATATCCTTCCGGAGACATCATCGCAAAATTGCGCGTCACATTTTCTTTCGTCGTCTTTCCCTTCACCTGAGCGATCACCGTGACCGGAATGTTTCCGAACATTGCGATTCCCCCTGCCACTGCAGGATCGTCTCTAAAAAGCCTGTCGCCGTGAAATTCCATAAAATCAGAAAACAGCATATTCACATAGTCTGTTCCGACCGGACGGTCTGTTTTTCTTGAAAGAAGGACTCTTTCCCACGCGCTTATTCCGCCTTTTGAACGAACCTGTTTTGGCATAGTATCTTCTTGTGTAATGCTTTCAATCTTTTCAGTTTTCCCGATACTTTCTTCTGTTTTTTCTTTTGTACGGTCATGCATATGCAAAATACGCGCAAGAACGCTTTTCATTTCCGACCGCTCTACGATCCGATCTACAAATCCATGTTCGAGCAAAAACTCCGACCTCTGAAATCCTTTCGGCAGCTTCTTTCCGATCGTCTGCTCGATCACCCTCGGTCCTGCAAACCCGATCAGCGCATTCGGCTCTGCCAGAATAATATCTCCGAGCATGGCAAAGCTTGCCGTTACTCCTCCTGTCGTCGGGTCTGTTAAAACGCTCACATACAGAAGCCCTTTTTCACTGTGCCGTTTCAGCGCAGCCGCCGTTTTCGCCATCTGCATAAGAGAAACGATCCCTTCCTGCATCCTTGCGCCTCCAGAACATGCAAACAAAATAACCGGAAGATTTTCTTTCGTAGCCCGTTCTATCGCTCTTGTGATCTTCTCACCGACCACTTCGCCCATGCTCGCCATCATAAAACGTCCGTCACATACTCCGATCACCGCCGGATGGCCCGCGATCATAACTTTCCCTGTAACGACCGCTTCGTCAAGTCCGGTCTGTTCCCTTAATCTTCGTACTTTTTCCTCATAACCGCTAAATTCCAGAGGATTTTCAAACTTCATCTTTGCATCCCATTCTTCAAAAGTTCCGGGATCTGCGATCATCTCGATCCGCCGTCCTGCATGCATCCTGAAATATCCGTGACACTTCGGACAAATATAATTGTTATTTACGGCATCCTCTGCCAAAATAGCCGCGCCGCACTTATTGCATTTTTTCAGCAATCCTTCGGGAACATTTCTTACTTTTGTATTTTTCGATGTTCCATGTTCTTTCCCTACGGTCTTTTTAAACATATTATGCAGTTTCACTACTCAGCCTCCGAATAAAATCCACATCTGTCTTTCCTGATATAAAATCCTCGTTTTCCGAAATCTCATACTGGTAATCGACATTCGTTCCGATTCCTTCTATAATAATTTCTCCCAGAGCGCTCCTCATCTTATCTACCGCCTCTCGACGGTCTTTCCCGTGAACGATCAGTTTCGCCAGCATGGAATCATAATAAGGCAGCACCTCGCATCCGCTGTAAACAGCCGTATCTACACGGATCCCGTTTCCTCCCGGAAGATGCAGATCTGTGATTCTTCCGGCTGACGGCATAAAATTGCGCTCCGGTATCTCCGCATTGATCCGACATTCGATCGCATGGCCTGTCATCCTGATATCTTCCTGCCTGAAAGTAAGTTCTCCGCCGTTTGCGATCCGTATCTGCTCTTTGATCAGATCGATCCCGGTTACGCACTCCGTTACCGGATGTTCCACCTGTATCCTTGTGTTCATTTCCATAAAATAAAATGTACCGTCTTTTTCCAGCAGAAACTCTACTGTTCCGGCGTTTGTATAGCCTGCGGCCCTTGCGGCCTTTACCGCCGTTTCGCCCATTTTTTTACGAAGTTCATCTGACAACGCGGCGCATGGACACTCTTCGATCATCTTCTGATGATTTCTCTGTATCGAACAATCCCGTTCTCCGAGATGAACGATATTTCCATATGAATCTGCAAGGATTTGAAATTCAATATGACGAGGATGCTCCACAAAATGCTCGATATACATTGTTCCGTCTCCGAATGCCTTTTCCGCCTCTTTGCGCGCCGTCACAAAACAACTTTCAAACTCTTCTTCACTTTGCGCTGTCCGCATCCCTTTTCCTCCGCCTCCCAAGGCGGCTTTAATGATCACAGGATATCCGATGCGCGCCGCTTCTTTTTTCCCTTCTTCCAGATCTAAAACCGCTCCGTTTGTCCCCCGGATAACCGGAATCCCTGCCGCGATCATTGTTGCTCTTGCTTCTGTTTTATTTCCCATCTTACCGATCACTTTAGAATCAGGACCGATAAAGGTAATCTCGCACTGTTCGCAAAGTTCTGCAAATTTTGCATTTTCCGATAAAAATCCGAATCCGGGATGAATCGCATCTGCTCCCGAAACGAGCGCTGCGCTGATCAAATTCTGCATATTCAGATAACTTTCCGACGCCTGCGCCGGACCGATACAGACTGCTTCATCCGCAAGCTGGGTATGAAGAGCCTCCTTGTCAGCCTCCGAATAGACTGCCACAGTTTCAATTCCCATTTCTCTGCATGCCCGAATAATCCGAACCGCAATCTCGCCACGGTTTGCGATCAATATTTTTTCGATCATAAATCTATTCTCCTGCCATAAACGTCAATTTTGCGCTTACTACTACTTTACCGTCCACACTTGCAACCGCTTTTCCGATTCCTACCGGACCTTTTTGACGAATAATCTTTGTCTCCAATCTCAGCACGTCGCCAGGAAATACCATTCCTTTAAACCGGCAATTTTGTATTCCTCCGAAAAATGCAATCTTTCCTTTATTTTCCGGCGTACTCAAAATCGCCACTGCTCCTGTTTGTGCAAGCGCTTCTACAATAAGTACCCCCGGCATAACCGGTTTATTCGGGAAATGGCCTTTAAAAAATTCTTCCGTGTATGTTACCGCTTTATAGCCTATGGCAAATTCCCCCGGTTCATAATCTTCGATCCTGTCGATCAGGCAAAACGGATGCCTGTGCGGGATGATCTGCCGGATCTGTTCTATATTTAAGCTTTTCTTTGTCTCTCTTTCCATCTCCATACTCTGCCTCCCTGATATTTTTACTATGCCATTTTTGTATCGTTCTTTATTTGATGACAAAAAGAGGCTGTCCGTATTCTACCGCCGCTCCGTTTTCGACAAGAACCTCTTCTATCGTTCCCTCAAAATCACTTTCGATCTCATTCATAAGCTTCATCGCTTCCACGATCCCGAGAACCGTTCCCTTTTCTACTTTGTCTCCTGCCTGCACGAAAGGAGTTCCTCCTTCTTCCGGCGACGCATAGAAAATTCCGACAAGCGGAGCTTTCACTATTTTGCCTTCTGATAAGACTTCCGCATTTTCTTCTGTTCTTGCAATCTTAGCTTCTGTCTTTGTTCTTCCTGCCGTTTCTGCCGATACTGATGTACAGACGTTTCCGCCTTTTTTCAACTTCAGCTTTACTCCGTCTTCTTCGTATTCAAATTCGTCCAATCCGAATCCCGACACAGCTTCTACCAACTGAAGGATCTGTTCTGTCTTCATTTTCGCACCCCGCCTTAATCTTCATATTTTTTCACGAGAAGAGAAGCGTTATGACCTCCGAATCCCAGTGAGTTTGTCAATACATAGTTTACATCCTTCTTGACCGGTGAGCCTACCGCATAATTTAGATCACATTCGGAATCGACATTTTTTGTTCCCATTGTCTGATGAATGTATCCGTCCTGAATGCTTTTTACACATACGATAAACTCAACTCCGCCTGCCGCTCCGAGAAGATGACCGATCATCGATTTCGTTGAGTTAACGACAACCTGATCTGCCGCGCTTCCAAGTGCGCTGCGTATTGCTCTTGTCTCAAACAGATCGTTGTGATGCGTGCTTGTTCCGTGTGCATTAATATAGTCGATCTGCTCTGCCCGTACGCCTGCTTCCCGCATTGCAAGCTTCATCGCCATTGCGGCGCCCTCTCCGTCTTCTGCCGGTGATGTGATGTGCCATGCGTCCGCCGTCGCTCCGTACCCTGCAAGCTCTGCGTATATTTTTGCGCCCCTTGCCTTCGCATGTTCCAGTTCTTCCAGAACAATAATGCCTGCTCCTTCTCCCAAGACAAATCCATCTCTGTCTTTGTCAAACGGTCTTGATGCACAAGTCGGATCTTCTGATGTAGAAAGCGCCGTAAGCGCCGTGAATCCTGCCAGACCTGTCGGAGAGATCGCGCTCTCCGCTCCTCCTGCAACCATGATATCTGCATCACCATACTGGATTGCCCGAAAAGCATCTCCGATACAATGTGAACCGGAGGCGCATGCCGTCGCGACATTTGTGCATTTTCCCCGAAGTCCAAGCTGGATCGAAATATTTCCCGCCGCCATATTTGAAATCATCAGCGGAACCATCAGCGGATGAACTCTGTTCGGCCCTTTCTTTAGGATCGTCTCATAATTATCTTCCACACATTTTAAGCTTCCCACGCCGGATCCGACGATCACGCCTGCCCTGTAAGGATCTTCCTTTTCCATGTCGATTCCGGCATCTTCAAACGCCTCTTTCGCCGCTGCCGCCGCGTATTGTGTAAACAATTCCATTCGTTTTGCAGATTTAAAATCAAGCCGTTCTCTTGCATCAAATCCTTTTACCTGCGCTGCGATCTTCACTTTATAATCAGAAACGTCAAACCGCGTGATCGGTCCGATCCCGACAGTTCCTTTTTTAATCTCATCCCAAAAAACATCCACTGTATTTCCGATCGGAGTAACAGCTCCAAGACCGGTTACAACAACTCTTCTCTTCATACTTCCTCCTTTTCAAGCGGAGCGATTATAATTACATCGCCATGCCTCCATCTACGCAAAGCACCTGCCCGGTAATGTATCCGGCCTGCTCTGATGCAAGAAACGCAACAGCCTGCGCCACGTCTTCCGCCTCTCCGAATCGCTCCATCGGAATTTGCAGAACTGCCTTTTCTTTCACTTTTTCCGAAAGAACCGCTGTCATTTCCGTCCGGATAAATCCGGGCGCGACTGCATTTACTGTAATTTTCCTTCCTGCAAGTTCTCTCGCCGCTGATTTTGTCAGACCGATCACCCCTGCCTTAGATGCGGCATAATTTGCCTGACCTGCATTTCCAAGTACCCCGGACACCGAAGAGATATTAATGATCCTTCCGCTTCTTTGACGTATCATTGCTCTTGAAACAAAGCGTATACAGTGAAACGCCCCCTTTAAGTTTGTATCTATGACCGCATCAAAATCATCTTCCGACATCTTCATAAGCAAACCGTCTTTTGTAATTCCCGCATTGTTGACAAGAATATCAATTCTTCCAAACTCTTTCATAACCTCTTCAAACATCTTTTCGCATGATTCAAAAGAAGCTACGTTACACTGAATCAGTTTTACCTGTCCTCCCGATGCTTCAATCTGCTCTTTTACTTTTTCAGCTTCGTCTTTCGACCTGTTATAATTAATGATCACGACTGCGCCTTCTGCCGCAAGTTTCACCGCGATCGCTCTGCCGATCCCCCGGGATGCCCCGGTTACAACTGCAATTTTCCCTTTTAACATCATTTTCCTTCCACTTTCTGTCGATTTAACATAACTGTTCTGCCGCTTTTTCTGCTTCTTCCCATGTACCGACATTGAAACATTTTACATTTCTGTCAATCCGCCGTATAAATCCGGACAATGTCTTTCCCGGTCCGATCTCCACAAATGTATCTACCCCCGCGGCGATCAGTTTTTCCACACTTTGCTGCCATCTTACAGGAGATGATACCTGCCGTATCAAAAGATCCTTAATCTCTCCTGTTTCTCCCACAAAATCCGCAGTCACATTCGATACATAAGGAATGACCGGTTGACTCAGCCTGACATTCTCCAAAACACGCGCAAGCTGTTGTCCTGCCGTTTCCATCATCGGAGAATGAAACGGACCGCTCACATTCAATAAAATAACTCTCTTTGCCCCTGCTTCTTTCAGGTTACTTCCCGCCGTTTCCACTGCGCTTTTTTCTCCTGTGATCACCAACTGACCGGGACAGTTATAATTTGCGATCCATACATTCGGAATCTTTTCCAATACTTCTTCTGTCCGAGCGCCTGTAAGTCCGATTACAGCCGCCATAGCCCCTTTGTTTGCAGGAACGGCTTCTTCCATGAAAATTCCGCGTTTTCTCACCGTCAAAACTGCGTCTTCTGTAGAAAATGCTCCTGCCGATGCTGCCGCGCAATATTCGCCTAAGCTCAATCCCGCCGTGACGTCCGCAGTCATCCCCCATTCTCTTAATACATGCTCTGCTGCCATACTGACAGTTACCAGAGCCGCCTGTGTATATTCTGTCTTATCAAGAAAATCATTTTTCTCAAAACACAATTTCCTCATATCAAGCGACAATAATTCAGACGCCATATCGAATATGTCTTTTGCCGTCCTGCTGTTCGCATAGAAATCTTTTCCCATTCCGGCTGTCTGTGCGCCCTGACCCGGAAAAATAAATGCAGTCTTACTCATAAAATACACTTCCTCTGATTTGTTTTTCTGTTTCTTTTACTAACTTTCGGATCAGCATTTCACATGTCGTCTTCTCTGTGACAAGTCCTGCCGACTGTCCTGCCATCAGGCTTCCGTTTTTTACGTCACCTTCAACGACTGCTTTTTTTAAACCGCCAAGCGTCAATGCTTCCAGCTCTTCAAAAGACGCCCCCTCTTTTTCTTTTTGCAAATACAGTTTCGTCATCTGATTTCTAAGCGTCCGCACCGGATGTCCGCATGATCTTCCGGTAACTTTTGAATCGATATCTCTCGCCCTTATAATTTCATTTTTATAATTCTCATGAACCTGACATTCCTCTGTTACGATAAATGCCGTTCCCATCTGAACTCCTTTTGCTCCGAGCATAAATGCAGCCGCAATCCCTCTTCCGTCTGCAATTCCTCCTGCCGCAATGACAGGAATCTTTACCGCATCGACAACTTGCGGTACAAGAGTCATTGTTGATGCCTCTCCGATATGCCCTCCTGCTTCCGTTCCTTCTGCGACAACCGCATCGGCATGACAGCGTTCCATTCTCTTTGCAAGTGCAACAGACGCAACAACCGGAATCACTTTTACATCCGCTTCTCTCCACATCTGCATATATTTTTCCGGAGAACCGGCTCCTGTTGTAACAACTTTTACCTTTTCTTCCACAATTACCTTTGCAATTTCATCTGCATACGGACTCATAAGCATAATGTTGACTCCGAAAGGTTTATCTGTCATCTTCTTTGCCTTTTGTATCTGATCTCTCACCCATTCAGGAGGAGCGCTTGCCGCTCCGATAATTCCCAGACCGCCTGCCTCGGATACTGCCGCTGCCAGATGATATTCTGCAACCCATGCCATCCCGCCCTGAATGATCGGATATTCAATTCCCAAAAGTTCCGTTATTTCTGTTTTCATTTTGACAATACTTTCTCCTGATACTTTTTTCTTTTTTATTATCGGCCTCTTTGTTTCTATTTTTCATTCCTTATGTCCGGTTTTTTATTTTTTACTCTTTGTGAGCCTCCATATATGCCGCCGCATCTTTGATCGTTGTGATCTTTTCCAGATCTCCGGAAGGAATCTCTACTCCGAATTCTTCCTCAAACGCCATCACCAATTCAAAAAGATCAAGTGAATCTGCCCCCAAATCTTCTTTAAATGATGTGTCCTCTTTTAAAGTTTCGATTTCTACATTCAATGCCTCTGCTACGATTTCTTTCATTCTCTCTGTCATGATAATTTCTTCCTTTCTTTTCTCTTTTACTTTATCTTTTATCTACAATTTGTTTTCGTTTGATCTCTCAAAGAGATTTACCATTCTAAAATACTTCCGGCCCATGTCAGCCCTGCGCCAAATCCGGCAAGCAATATTTTTTGACCTTTTCTCAATCTTCCCGTTTGAACAAGTTCATCCAAAAGGATCGGAATCGATGCGGCAGATGTATTTGCATAATTTTCCATATTTATCGGAAGACGGCTCATATCGACTTTTAATTTCTTTGCCACCGCTTTCACAATCCTTTCATTCGCCTGATGCAAAATAAAAAAATCAATATCTGCAATCTTCAGTCCCGACTTTTCTAAAAGCTCTTCTGTCAGCTCCGGTACTTTTCTGACCGCAAATTTAAATACTTCCTGCCCATCCATGCAAATTCCTGTTTTATGACTTTTCTTTTTCCGGCTGATATCTTCTGCATTTTTACTTACGTCATCGTGTTCTTCCACTGACGAGCCTTCATCGCTTTTTGATAAGACATCTTTTGGATTATCATCCTGTTCTTCAAACAGACTTTTTGATCTTAATGTCAGCACAAAATCTTTCGTGCCGTCAGAATGACCTGTCTGCCAATAATGATCACCTTCTTCCGCTTTCAGTATCAGTGCACCTGCGCCGTCGCCGAATAATACAGATGTGCTCCTGTCACTCCAATCCACAAGGCGACTCATGCTTTCTGCGCCGACTACAAGAATCGTTTTATAGATTCCTGCGCGAATATATGCCTGCGCTGTATTGAAAGCAATCACAAATCCCGAACAAGCTCCGTTCAGATCAAATGCCAACGCGTTTTTTGCACCGATTCTCTTTTGAACAATACACGCAGCCGATGGATAAATCACATCCGAAGAAGATGTCGCAGTTAAGATCAATTCGATCTCATCTGCATTTACTTCTCCGTTTTTCAACGCCCGGGCCGCAGCCTCCGCCGCCATGTCTGATGTTGTTTCTTCTAATGCCACATGCCGGAATCTGATTCCGGTTCGTTCTCGTATCCATTCATCCGACGTCTCCATGACATGCGATAGTTCATCATTGCTTACTGTCCGAATCGGTAAATACGATCCCGTTCCACAAACTCTTCCTATCATTTTTCTTCTCCGTCATATTTTATTTGGTTCTTAAATATTTTGACTTTCAAAGTATAGCACTAAAAAATAATTTGTCAACTGTTTTTTTTCATAATCTTTCCGTCATAATCTTTCCGTTCAATCCGTAAACAATAATTTAGAGCAGCAAGCTCAGGCTATCTTTGCAAATAGGTTTCTTTCGCTTGCCACTCTCTTCACAATCGCTTCTCCTTTGAATTTTACTTAGAGAACGACTTGCAACGGCAGTTCTTTATATTAACTTCTGCCATTGATAGAAATATTTTAATTACAAATCACTTATCTTAAATGTGGAATAGCCTTCGTAATAATAACTGTGATCGATACCTTTCATATAAACCTCACGGTCATTGATTCTGTTCGTCAGCGCCTGCTTTAATATATGTTTGATTTCAATATCTTTAACAGGACTGCGTTCCATAGCAGAAAGATAGTCCTCTTTATCTACACGGCTCCAATCGATTACCTGACCTAATTCTTTTTTTAAAATCAAATCAAGCCAAATTCTTGTACTTCTGCCGTTTCCCTCACGGAACGGATGTGCAATATTCATTTCCACATATTTTTCTATAATCTCATCATATGTTGATTGAGGCATTTTTTCGATATTTTCAAGAGCTGCTTCTAAATACATAATCGGAGCAAAACGAAAATTACCTTTTGAAATATTAACAGTTCTTATCTGTCCGGCAAAACCATAAATCGAACCAAATAAATATTTGTGTATTTCAACAAGTGATTTAAAAGTTCCCGGCTTAAGATGATTCAAATAGCCGCTTTCAAAAAGTTCTATTGCTCTTTTTTTGCTGATTTTTTCTTCAGCTTTGGCTAATTCTACAGAATCGGTAATGCCGAGTTTATTTTCTAATATCATAGCAGTTTCCCTTTCTATAATTTTATATAGTATTTGAGATAAACAAAAATTTGCCTCAATAAATTTTTTCAACGCTTTAAAAATATTTTGTCAAACTGTAATTTCAATTTGATTCCCTTCTATCCCTATAATACAGCTTTCGTAATACCCATCTCCTGTTGTTCTTGGACCACTCACGACCTCATATCCAACTTCTTGCATTTGCTGTGTCAGAAAATCCACTTTCTCTTTACTTCCAACACTGAATGCTATATGAATATATCCTGTCCTCACTGGCGATTTTACTTCGTCCTCCATCTGAGGTTTGTTCATGATCTCAAGCCTTGCTCCATCATCAAACAAAAGAAAGTACGATCGAAAACCTGTTTTTGAATTATAATAACCGTCATTACATGCAGCGCCAAAGTATTTAACGAAAAAATCTCTAACACTTTCTAAATCATTTACATACATTGCAATATGTTCAATCTTCATTATTCTTCCCCTTATCAACTTCTGTTTTCTCTCGCTGCTCTTATAAAGCAACTTCTATTTTCTCTCACTGCTCTTATAAAATCTGTTACCCTAAATCTGAAAAAAGTATCTCGTGCGGAGCTTCGATTTCCTCTGCAATCGTATGCTCTGTTAGTTCAGATAACAGCTTTATCTTTGCATTAATAATAGGTCTCATACAATTTGGTACATGTTCTTGATGTGCTCTGTGTATCGCAACACACTCTTTACAATTTCCATGATAGCGGCAGGCTTTCTTGCAAGGACAATGATCTTTATCTTTATATTCCTCTCTGAATGCAGCTGCAAATTCTTCTTGTAACCGCAGTCCTTCCTGTCGGTTTCCTTTGTGAAATTGTTCCATTGCCTCTATTTCTTTTTCATTACCTTCGATAATCATACAGATTTCCTCCATTCACAACCTACCTGTTATAAAAAGTTATCGCTCCTTAAAATCTAATTTACTTGATTACTATAGTAATATAATGCAATTTTATATAGTATACAATATAAAAAACCGAAGAACGAATTTCTATTGACATTTATTATTCTATACGAACATTTATCATACTCATTGTAAGATCTTTTCCTGTTTCAACACGATACCCCTTACCCTTTTCAAGCTTAATAGTTTCACTTGCCCCGGAAGTAATATAGGGAATTGCTTGACATCGTCTCCTAACTCCAGACCTACTGAGATAGCTCTTTTCATCTCAACACTAACTGGACTTTAATTATCAGTACTCTTTCCGCAGTATTGACAAAAATCACCACCATTGCTTCCAAGATGTTTTCCGCAATGCGGACACTTGTAAAAAAGTAAATTAACCACAACAGACGAACCTGCTACAATCACACCAATTGGCAAAAACATTATACTCTTGTAACTAAGTAGTATTAAAATAACTCCAATAATGTACAGAAAATAAATGAGTTTTCTGGCTTTCTTCGGTTTCACTTATATGCACCTCTCACATTCAAATTTTTTCAATTAAACTAGAACTTTTCTGCTTACTTTGCTTTGAACTCTATCCATTCATTATCAATAAGCACTACTACCATACCATCTTCAAGAATTGCGTATGGCGTTCCGGTATCTTTATTAAAATTTGCTTCTCCATCCTTTGAATTACTACAGCCAACCAATGCAAATACAAGAACTGTACAGATCACCATTGCTATCAATTTTTTCATACGCTTTACCTCGCAAACTGGGATTTATCTTTTTGCATAGATTAAATCCATCATGCCATTATATGACTGTGTTTTTAGCAGCCTCAACTTAATTTCATGGTCAGCTTTTTCAAAAAGTCGAATACCTGATCCTAAAATTGTTGGAATGACGGTTATATAATAACAATCTATTATATCTGCTCTAACCAACTGTTGGATTAAGTTTGCACCGCCACATATCCAAATTCCGTTTCCGTTTTCTTTTCGTAGCTCTTTTATCAGGTGAACTACCCATTGTATAAAGCCAATGGGCTTCCTGCTTCATCGACCTCGTGTCTCCGCTCCGCTTCGGTC
>ENA-ORNZ01000871-ORNZ01000871.1-human-gut-metagenome-genome-assembly--contig:-NODE-871-length-35432-cov-4.611895_pt1 | contig 35432 bp, 30 predicted proteins | sample MGYA00242124_ERZ509040 | MGnify/ENA primary metagenome ERZ509040 (study PRJEB26280, sample SAMEA2338733) | human gut metagenome | biome: human gut; feature: human-associated habitat; material: faeces... | reverse complement strand
AAGCTGGTGGACAGTCTGACGGGGGCAAACAATGTCCTGTTCTCCTATGTGAATGTGAAGATAGCGGAACTGGACGGGCGCAAGCAGGAACTTCTGGCAAGGATAGCGGAGTTGACTGTGGAGGCCATCAGCCCGGAACAGGTCAGCCAGATTTCCGGCTACCTCGATACCTGGGAGAATGTATCTTTTGATGACAAGCGGCGTGTGGTGGATTTGATGATCACCACCATAGCCGCCACAAGCGACAGCTTGAACATCACATGGAAAATCTGACTGGCGGCACCCCTCCCGTCAGATACCTACCCTGTGTAGTCCCTTGTAAACTGTACTTTGCTGTCACTCAAAAAAAATTCCTCCTTTTCTATTACCGCCGTTCTTGTTCTTTCTCTTGTGCTACAGGTGCTACGCAAATTTGAAATTCATCTGGAATACCATGTTTTTTATCGCAACGGTGTACCGCTTGATGTAGTTTTTCTGGAAGTAAAGCAATATTCTTCCATGAGTTATTCGTTCTATCGTGGTCGATGTGATGTGCCTGAAGCGTCCCTCGTGCTTGCCCTTCATAAAAATTAGGACAAAAAACATCAGCAACCATTCGAGACATATTAATACTTAACTGTTTATCTTTTGGTCTGCAAAATGTGTATCCAGTATATTTATCTGTTAATGTCAATGGCTGTAGGAATTTAGGTTCTCGCCCTTTAGCTTTTAGGCTGATACACCGCCCGTAATTACTGCAAAAATAATCTGGATAGTCTGGGTATTGCACAAAAATCTCATCATCAGCAACCAGATACTCATTAGCTCTTTGCAAAGCCCAACGGAGAACATCCTCTGGAATTTGATTATCAATCAGATATTGTTGGTTATAATGGAAGGTATCAAAGATTTCTTCCTCTGTCATTGTTAGTTGAAAATTATTATTATCTTTATTTTTCATAGTATACTGCCTCCGTATAAATAAAAGTTATATTATAGTAACTAAGGTATGAGGTCTAAATATCAGTATCCCATGTCCCACATATTAGGATATAAAGCCATGGCATCAAATCTCACATTACTCTAAACAGCACCGATAAATTAGACCCCTCATACCTCATTTTTTACTTCGACAAAAAGGGTGCATTTTGTACCTATTTTGTAAATTTATGAGCGAAAATATTCTTCCGTTGCTCTGTTGATTTCTGCAAGTGCGTAGTCAACATCCTTTATTGAAAAATATTCACACCCATATTTTTTCTTGTGATATTTCGCCCGTTCCTTCGGATTCTTTACACCCAAACGTGCAAGCAAATCAATCATCTGCTTTGATGTAAAAATACAGTCCTGATTCTGAATCAGAAAATCCGTAAGGCTTCTGAATTGCACAGGCTTTTTATTCAATCCTGCATGATATTTTTTAACCAGCGCATCATTATAGGCATCCTGCACCTTATCAAGGTTCATCCTTGCCTTTTTCCACCGTTCCGCCCATCTTGTTAAAAATTCATGTGCTAGCAAATTCATGTTTATTTTTTGATTGGCATACTCATCATTATAAATTTGCCGCCATTGTCGGGCTGTTGTCCGTTCCTCTAGTCTTGCCTTCGCAGGTTCGGCTTTGTTTCCTGTAATTTTGTTTTTATGCTTTCTATCATAATTTTCCAGTTGGAAATACTCATTTTTGATTGCAACTGAAATCTGATTCTCCGTAAATAAATCCAACGCTTTATAGTTGTTTTTCGTGCGGTAGGTTACTGCCATAGCCGCAATCAGATATTTATTTAATTTTGCAAACGCTTTATAGTGCTGCTCGTCATAGTTATCCAATCTTAAATCCGTTCTGGTGAACCTATAAGAAGAAATACCACTGGCATCTAAAATTGCTTGCATTGTATTTTGAAATTCTGAAAATGCAAACAAATCACCGTCTAGCTTGTTGGGATTTATTTTGCTAATTGCTTCTGTACCGTTTTCATTGATTCGTGTTACAATACAGTCAGCTATGTTTTTATCATCTGGTTGTATGCACTCAGGGCTTTTTATCTCCAACGTATGGAAACTCCCTTTTAGCATATAGCTGTTCCTTTTTTCTTTGTTCATCATTTTCATTCCTTTATAATTTTTAATTTCTTTGTTTAAGCAAACACCCGCAATAGGCATCACCTCATTTCTTTAAAAAAAACATTCTAAAAAACACCCTCGATAACTCTTTCGATAAAAAAATAAAAATGCACCTGTGTTTTTTTGCAAAAAAATAAGACCATAGATGATATGGTCTTGTTTCTCGGATTTTTATAGATTTTTGTTTCCCATTTCTAAACAATTTAATAAAGGGAGGTGTACAAATGCCCTATTTCATGTTTGGTGATTGGTATATCCCAGATTGCGAAATTGCATTTCCAACGGATGCTGAAGCATGGGAATACATAGAAAATCACTAACAAAAAAGGCTCTGCCCGTTTTTAACGGGTATCCTCCCTTATTAAAAGAATAGCAGAAAAAGACACTTGTGTCAATCTGCTAAGTACCTTTACAATTTAATAAGACTTTACACCTTTCCCAATCTCTTTTATAATGAGGATATCTGAAAACACACTGCGCGAAAGGGGTTGAATCCATGAATGAAGAAATGAACCGTTTAGAATTGTTGACCTTGTTATTATCATTAAAAACACTGCTTGAAACAGGCAACAGCACAAAAGCACTAGAATTGATTGATGAGTTAATAAAGGAAGCAAAAAGAGAAGAATAAAAACAAATCATAAATATAACAAAAAAGTCCACAAACAGGCTCACTCCCCATTTGTGGACTTCATTTTTTTGTATACAACAGATTCAAATTCTCCTTTCCTATATATTTGATTACCTCGTTGATTACTTTTTGATTACCAGAAAAATTACCAAATAAAAAAACCTTGATAAATCAAGGTTTTTCACAGTATAAAAAGTGCGGCTGGTGGGACTCGAACCCACACGCTGTCACCAGCGTCAGATTTTGAGTCTGATGCGTCTGCCAGTTCCGCCACAGCCGCAGAAATAAACTGCTTAAATATAATAGCATACCTTTTCCGAGATTGCAAGGGAAATTTTTCTTAATTTAAAAATTTGCTTTCCCCGAAAAAAGTATTTATAATAGCTTTTGAAATCAAAACGAAAGAAGGGAGCAACCCATGCAGAAAAAAGACATTTTGGAATTAAAGCGCCGCTTCAAAAAAGATGCCTGCACCTTTACGAAATTGCGCGGCTGTTATGTGGACAACCAAAAAAATATTCTCTTACATATCGACGAAACCTTTCTCAATCTGGAGGAGGATGAATTTTATAAATATCTGGAAATTGCAAAAAAGGCTCTTTCCGGCACAATCGGCAACAACCTTTTAGAGCTTTCCTTCCGCAGGGATGAAGCAGGAGAAGAAGCGCAGAAGTTCTTCCTTGCCCTGCGCGACAGTGCTTTGAAGCAGGATGGGCTGTTGGATTTGCTTTATGAGCGCATCATTCGCGAATATGATTTTGCAGGGAATTATCTGATTCTCCTGTTCCATGATGCTTATGATGTTATCACGAAAACAACCGACAACAATAAGCTGGACGAATCCGAAGAGGTTTATGAATATGTCCTCTGCGCCATCTGCCCTGTCGAGCTGACAAAGGCAGGCTTAGGCTATCATAAGGATAAAAACATCATCGCGCCTCGTATTCGTGATTGGGTGGTTTCCGTCCCCGAAACAGGGTTTCTCTTTCCTGCCTTTTCCGACCGCAGCAGTGATGTAAATGCCATGGGCTATTATGTGAAGGATGCCAAAAAGGCGCAGCCTGCGTTCATGCAGGAGGTTTTGGGCTGTGAAGCAAAGCGCACCGCCGCCGAGGAAAAAAAGACCTTCCATGGCATTTTAAAGGATGTTATTTCCGAGGAGGTGGAGGATGCGAAAACCGTCATTCTGGATATTCAGCAGGATTTGAATGATATGGTGGAGGAACACAAAAATGTGTTTGAAAACGAGCCTGTTCTCCTAACACCGCCTGCCATTCGGGAGGCTATGGCAGAAAAAGGTCTTTCCGAGGAAGTCATTTCCAAGGTGGAGGAAATTTGTGAGGAAGCCTTCGGCGATACCCCTCCCCTTGCGGAAAATCTGATTGACAGCAAGGCATTGCAAACGCACGCTGCCGCGAAAAAAGCGAATGTGCTGGCATTAGAGGTAGAAAGCCTGAAGCAAAAATTGGAGGAAAAGGAAGCCCTCCCTGAAAAAGAGGTCATTTTGCAGGTTTCTGCGGAAAAGCTGCCTGCCATCCAGACGGAATTTATCAATGGTAAAAAGTGCATTGTCATCCCCTTAGAAGAAGATGAACATGCCACCATCAACGGCAAGCATTGGGACAATGCGCCCTTTTAAAGGCTATGTATGGGATAAGGTAAATTTGCCTTATCCCCTTTTTTATGCCTTTGCCGTATAGGGTGCCAGCTCCAATCGAATGAAAAAGCCCCTGTCATGCTGACAAACAGGACATTCCTGCGGTGCCTCCTTCCCTTCAAAAATAAAGCCGCAATTTAAGCACATCCATTTACATTCCACAGAATTGATGAATAATTTATTTTCCTCCAATAAATCTGCAAGCTGTCCGAAACGGTCTCCATGTGTTTTTTCAATGCCTGCAATCTGATGAAAGGATGCTGCCACCTGCGGAAAGCCCTCCTCCAGCGCCTTATCCCCAAACGCCTGATACACCGGGTCAAATTCTTCATATTCGTTATGCTCTGCCGCACGCAAAAGCTCCGAAACGGATTCATAAATATCCACGGGATAGCCGCCGTCAATGTGAACCGTTTCCCCCGAAAGCTCCTTCAAATGCTGATAAAAAACCGCCGCATGCGCCTCCTCCTGCTTGGCAGTAAACCTGAATACAAATTCCACCACCTGCATTTTCTGTTCTTTCGCCTGCGCCGCAGCAAAGATATAACGGTTTCTCGCCTGACTTTCCCCTGCAAAGGCACGCATAAGGTTTTTCTTTGTTTCGCTCTGTTTAAAATCCATAGCTTTCCCTCTCCTTCTTTTTCTTTAGTATGGACGAAGATGAAGCAGCTATACCCTTCTTTTTTCACATTAAAAAAAGTCCCCATAAAAGGTGCGCCCGAATAAGAAGTCTTACATTCTGAAATGCTGAAAGCTACAGCTATTGCATTTTCTTCATGCTTTCTTATCGGAACACCCCTAATAGGGACTTTTCAAAATTTTTCCGTTAAACAATGATATAGATTACCGCAATCGTCAGACCCAGACCAATCAGCAGAATACTCTGCGCGAAGCCTTCGCGGTATACCTGATGGTCATTTTCATAATCCGTATAAGCAGAGAAATATTTATCCTCCGGCGGAACAATGCGTCCATTATCATTATTGAAGATAAAGATACGCAGCAATGCAATGATATCATCCATCAGATTTCCTGCGATACGGGCGAAGAAGCCACCCACATAAGGCAGAACGGTCAGCAGAATCGGGCGATATACCTTATCCTCCAGATTGCACCATTCCGGCCAGCGATCCACATAAACCAGATTGCCGTTTGCATCCTTCTGCATCAGCACCTTGCGGATGAACAGGAAATACACCACAATGCCCACACAGATGGAAATCACCGCACCCTTGAGGTTTACCCATGCGAAATAATGCACGGCATGCGCAGGGGTATGTGCATTCATGAAATGTGCGCCCATTGCCGCCAGAGCATCCTGTGTCTGGTGAGGGAAGATACCCAGAATCGGCAGGCAAATTGCAATCGCGCCCAGAATGACCGCCATCGGCTTGCTGATGTAAGGTGCGTTTTTGACAGGCTTCGGTGCGCCGTAGGGGTTATCCTCAAGGAAGATACATACGAAAATCTTCGTCATATAGGCCAGTGTCAGCCCACCGGAGAACAGGAACAGAATTTCCGCGCCCTTCATAAACGCGATGGACTGCCCTGCTTCCTTCAGCACCTCGATATATTCCACCATGCTCTCGTGAATCAGCGTTTTGGAGATATAACCGTTCCACAGAGGGATACCGCCGATACCCAGAATCGGCATCAGGAAAATCAGCTTCAGTAGCGGCTTATCCTTACCGTAGCCACGAATCTTATTCAGATTTAATTCTCTCAGGTTCATGAAAATCACACCTGCACCAAGGAACAGCAGCAGCTTGAACAGAGAGTGATTCAGGAAATGCAGCAGTGTGCCGCTTGCCGCCAAGGCGTTATGCTCGCCTAGAAGCCCCTGCATCCCGATGGCAATGATGATAAAGCCAATCTGGGACATGGAGGAGCAAGCCAATGTGCGTTTCAGATTGACGGAGAATACCGCCAGAACCGCGCCAAGCACCATTGTGATAATGCCCAGAATCAGAATAAACTGCCCCCAAGCCGCATCATGCAGGAAAAGCTTGCAGCTGACGATAATCGTACCAAATACGCCTGTTTTTGTCAGCAGACAGCTGAGCAGCGCACTGGAGGGTGCCGGTGCAACGGTATACGCATTCGGCAGCCAGATATGCAGCGGAAACAGTCCTGCCTTCGCCGCAAAGCCAAACAGAATCAATACGCCGATGGCATAGAACTCCGCAGGGTTTTCCCTGCTCTGCATAAACGCGGTCAGCTCTGTCATGTTCAGCGTGCCTGCCTTCTGATACATCATAAACAGACCCATCAGTGTAACCAGACCGCCAATCACCGCTACCGCAAGGTAGGTTTTTGCGGAGCGAACCGTGAAGTCCTCCTCATCATGCATAACCAGCACAAAAGAGGTAAAGGACATAATTTCAAAGAAAATAAATGTCGTAAACAAATCGGCGGAAAGGAAAATTCCCATCGTTGCGCCCAATGTCAGGAACACAAAGAAATAATACCGATTTCTGTTCCGTTCAGCCGCCATGTATTCCTTAGAAAAGATGGTTGTAATCAGCCAGATTGCGCCCGTCAGCACGGCAAGAATCACGCCGAAGCCATCCGCCGCAAAGCTCAGCCCCAAGCCGCAGAAGCCGCGCAGGCTATAAACTGTTTCCTTCCCGACGAGCATCAGGCTCGCAATGAAAATCACCGCAGATAAAATCCAGCACCAGATATCCCTTGCGCCCTTATTGCTGCGCCCGATGATGTAGCTGATTACCGCACCCAGAAAAGGAAAGAACACCAGAAACGGTAAAATTATGCTTGTTGTCATAGTTTCCATGCTTTCTCCCCTCCTTTACAGTATGCCCATAATCGCATCATTCATAATGCCCAGCAGTGTCGCAGGCATCAGACCCATCAGAATCGAAACAGCTGCCAGAACAATCAAAGGCACTGTCATATATTTATTCGGATCGGATACATGATCGTAATAGCCTGCAGGGTATTCCTTCTCCCGCGGGAAATATGCCCGAATGATGATGGAGAAGATATACAATGCCGTCAGCAGTGCAGACAAAATCAGCGCAACCACGCCGATATAGGTAACAGGGTTGCCGCTTGCGGTTGCCGCAGTTGCCAATGCCCATTTGCTGTGGAAGCCTGCAAAGGGCGGCACGCCAACCAGACCAATCCCCGTAATTGCCATTGTTGCAAAGGTAATCGGCATCAGCTTGCCGAAGCCCTCCACCTCGTAGAGATATTCTCTGTGGGTTTTATATAAAATCGCACCGGCAGTAAAGAACAGTGTAATTTTGATTACCGCATGATAAATCATGTGTAGCATCCCTGCCGCAAGCCCTATCGGTGTCATAATGGCAACGCCAAAAATGATATAGGACAGATTGGAGATGGTAGAATATGCAAATCTTCTTTTGATATGCGGTGTCCGCAGTGCAACGGTCGAGCCGAACACAATCGTAATCGAAGCTGCAATCAGCATCACATACTGCGCCCATGTGCCAATCAGAAATTCCGTACCGAAGGCGTAATACGTCAGACGGATGATGGCAAACACACCGGATTTTACGACTGCCACGGCATGCAGCAGAGCCGTAACGGGTGTGGGAGCAACGGATGCCTTCGGCAGCCAGCGATAAAACGGGAATACCGCCGCTTTTACACCAAAGCCGAAGAACGCCAGCACAAACACCAACCGCAGCATCTGTTCATTGCCTGCAATCAAATCGGGATTCAGCACACCACCGTAAACAAAATCTGTCGTTGTGCCGTAGAACAGCACAAACACGAACCCGATAAACGCCAGAGAAGCACCAAACATCATATAAAGGACGTAGGTTTTCCCGGCGTGGCGCGCCTTATTATCGAACTGGTGCATAACGATAGGCAACGTCACCAATGTCAGAAATTCGTAGAACAGATACATCGTTAAGAAGTTATCCGCAAAGGCAATCCCGATAACTACGCCGAATGTCATGGTAAAGAAGGAGAAGAAACGGTCTTCATGTCCTTCATGTGTCATGTATTCAAAGGCATAAATCGTTGTGGGAATCCAAAGCAGAGATACCATCGTACCGAAAATCTTGGATAAGCCATCCACATGCAGTGCCAGAGACAATCTGTTGCTGAAGCGGAAAATCGTAATCGCGCCGCTGTCCGCAAAGAAGATGGCATACAATGCAAAAATCGCATTCAGCACAATAATCGGCAGAACCACCCTCTGGCGCGCCTTTCTGTCACTAAATTTTACCGGCAGCAGGCAGGCACCTGCAATGATCGGAAAGATCACCGGTAACAATATCGCAAATGCGTTCATAATGTTTCCTCCCTTTCCCTTAGAAAATCATTCCGCTGATACTGCGGATTGCCTGCATCAAAGGCGCAGGCATCATGCCAAAGCCGACTACAGCAATACTCAGCAGCACCAGAGGTACCGTCATCAAATAATTCGGCTCCTTCTTCTGCAAGGATGCGTAATCAAAATCCTTGCCGGGGAAGAACCCATTCACTACAATACTCATCAAATAGCCTGCCGTCAGCAGTGCGCTGACCATCAGCACCGCTACACCGACCAGACCAAGCATCCCCGCCTGTGGCAGCAAGCCGCCCTGTGCCAGATACCATTTGCTCACAAAGCCGCTTGTGGGCGGAATCCCGATCAGCGAAAGTGCCGCAAGCGCAAATGTCCACATCACAATCGGCATTTCCTTGCCAATGCCCTTCAGCTCGGAAACGTAGGTCTTATGCGTCTTATAGATAATCGCACCTGCACAAAGGAAGAGGATATTCTTTGCAACCGCATGGAATACCACCTGCAGCAGCGCGCCCATAAATCCGGCAGGGCACATCAGCATCAGCCCAAACACAACATACGATACGTTTGAAACCGTGGAATACGCCAGCCGCTTTTTCAGCAGCTTTTCCTTATATGCCAGCATGGAGCCCATGAAAATCGTCACAATGGAAAGCACAAGCAAAGCCGTCTGCGCCCAAGTGCCGCGCAGAAAATCCACGCCAAACAGATAATATGTCACACGAATGATAGCAATGATACCGCCCTTCGTAATGATACCGGAAAGCACCGCGGATGCAGGAGAAGGTGCAACGGGGTGCGCCGTCGGCAGCCAAGCATGCAGGGGGAACATACCCGCCTTACAGCCAAAGCCAAGCGCCATCAGGAAGAACACAACCAGAAGCAGGTTTTCATGCCCTGCCACCATCGCCATATCCAGTGTGCCGCCGGGCATAAAGATGGTTGTTCTGCAATAGGTGTTCAGGAAGAAGAACCCCATCAGCCCTAAGCCTGCGCCGAAGAAGGAATACCCCAGATATTTCAAGCCCGCACGCGTTGCCTCAGGTGTACCCGTATGGATAACCAGTGGTGCTGTCAGAATTGTCATAAATTCATAGGACAGATACATCGTCATCATATTTTCGGAGAAGCAAAGACTCATCAATGCCGCCAGAGAAAACGTATAAAACATGAAGAACCGCGCCGGCTTATGCTCATGCTTCATATATTCCATGGAAAACACTGCCGCAATCAGCCAGATGGTACTGATGAGGCAGGCAAAGAATCTTGCCAATCCGTCCGTTTTGTAAACAAGTGCCAATCGGTCAGATATCCGCCAGAGCACGAAGGTTTGCATCTCTCCGCTGCAAAGATACCAGACCAGAGCCGCTTCCACAGCCATTGCAATAAATACCAGAATATTGCGCTGCTTTTCCTCCTTTTGGAAACCAATGATGAGACCAAAAATGAAGGGTAAAATCATCGGGAGCAGCAAAAGTACAGATCCGTTCATTTCTTTCACCTCATTCTCTCATCATAATGCAACCTGAATCAACTCGATACCCATTTTCATGATTTCGATAATGGGACGATAGCCGATACCCAGCGCCAAATTGACTACAATAAACAGTACCATTGCCATTGCAAACAGCGGAGAATTCTGCACTCTGACTGTTTTTTCCTTTGTCTCAGGGCGAGACCAGATTGCAATAACAGAGGGCAGGAAATACATCGCATTCAGAATCATGGAAATAGCCAGTGCCGCAAGAACCAGAACCAGACGTGTCCCCGTCATTTCCAATGCAGCCTCCGCAAAGTACAGCTTGGAGATGAACCCTGCAAACAGCGGCACACCAATCATGGACATAGCCCCAACGATGAAGGCAATCCCTGCCAGAGGGTTGCGGTAAGCCGCCCCCTTGAGGTTTTCCAGCTGCTCCTTGCCGCCGGCCTCCTCAATAAAGGTACCACAGCAAAGGAAAAGCATAGATTTTGTAACGGCGTGTGCCAGAACATGGAAGCAGGCTGCAAGCATCCCCGCCTCTGAGCCTAAGCCAATCCCCATAAAGATGTAGCCAATCTGTGCCACAGAGGAATATGCCAGCATACGCTTCAGCCGGCTTTCCCGTACGGCATAGAAGGAGCCCATAATCATGCCCAGAACGCCCAGAACGAACAGAACGTCCGCAATTCTCAATTTAACCAGTGTTTCAATGGTAAATACTTCAAATACCAGCTTGATTGCCAGAATAATATATGCCTTCAGCACCAGACCGGACAAAATCCCGTTCGAGGTTGTCATCGTAGAGCCGTAAGCCGTAGGCAGTGCAGAATGGAACGGGAACAGACCGCTCTTGATGCCCAGACCCATAAACATCAGGCTGACTACAATCATCAGCGGGAAATGATACTGCCCTGTTTCCATCAGCATGGCAATCGTTTCCTTCATCTGCGGGAATAAGAGCTGCCCTGTGATGCCATAAAGAATACAAACACCCAGCAGGAACAGACCGGAGCCCATACAGCCGAACACCAGATAATGCGTTGTGCCGACAATCGCCTGCTTTGTCCCTCTTGCCAGAATCAGTGTGCAGGAGGCAATCGTCAGAATCTCAATGAAAACGTAGCCTGTAAACATATCGTTTGTATATGTCATTGCCAGCATTGCGCCATAGGTTGCATTCAGCATAATAAAGTAGAATTTTTGTTTTTCCGGAACAATTTCCTCAAAAATCTGCCTGCTGCCTGCCGTGATGGTTAAAAACATAACCACACTGACCATAACCGCCAGCAACGCCTCCAGAGGCCCGATGCGCAATTCATTGCCCCAGGGTGCAGGAAAATGCCCCATCATAAAGGTATATGCTTCCTGATTTTTCACCACGTTCGCCAGAAGCACAACAGAAAGTATGCCGACAAGCCCTACCATAAAGCCATGCAGATGGCGTGCCGCACGTCCGCTTTTGAGCAGAGGCGTAATGATGCCGCAGAACATCGCAAAAAAGACGCTGAAGAAAGGTATATTATGTACGAGATTTACATGATGTTCCATATTATTCCCCTTCCTCCTCTCTCATCATTCTCAGGATTTCATCCATATCCAACGAGCCGTAATGCTTATACAGCCGCAGAACCAGAGCAAGAGAGAACGCTGTTACAGATACCGATACAACAATACCCGTCAGAACCAGACCGGCAGGAATGGGGTTGATATAATAATCCGCATCAATAATGCCGTTTGTCAAAATCGGGGCAGTTCTGCCTGCCACATAGCCCTTCGCCGCCAGAAAAAGATAGGTAGCCGTATCCATAATATTCAGACCAATAAACTTTTTAATCAGATTTCTTTGCAGAAGCAGATTCATGAATCCAATGCCAAAAAGAATAACAGAAGCTGCTTCATAATAATTTGTCAACAGTTGACTCATAATCAGACTTCTCCTTTTGTAAATAACGCATAGAACCCATACATCGTACATGCAACAACCAGACCGACACAGATATTCAACGGCAAGATAAAGCCGGAGCTTAGAATTGCACCGGGTGTGCCCTTCGGTACCTCCCAGCCGACATGGTTTGCCCCTGTAAAGAAGGAATAGCTCTTACAGCCGCAATAGGTCAGCAGGCACGCTGCCGTTGTCAAAGTCAGTGTTTTAATCGTAAAGAAGGTCTGCATCTTCTTATGTCCGAATGCCACGGAATACAGAATCAGACCTGCGCCGATGATAGACCCACCGGAAAAGCCGCCGCCGGGAGAAAGATGTCCGTTTAAAACAACATAGATTCCATACAGGATAACCACAGGAGCGAGGCATTTCGCGCCCTTTTTCAAAATCAGCTTGGAATCCTCTGCATCCAGCATTTCGTCCTCCTGCATTTCCTGATCCTCTGCCGCATCAATGTTCTTTTTATCTCTTTGCAGCAGCATCAGCACCGCGATAACCGCCATAAACAGTACGTTGGATTCGCCAAAGGTATCAAAGGCACGGTAATCCAGAATCATGCCTGCAACAAAGTTGATTGCGCCTGTTTCCGCAATCCCTTTTTCCAAGTAGCGCGCCGCAACCTCGTTGTTGGTGATGCTGTTCGGGTCACCAAACATCGGCAGCTCCATAACTACATGCAGCATAACTGCAATAAATACCACCGTAACGAAAACGGAAAGCACACAATACAGGGTTACATTGGAGCGAATGTCTCCAATCGGAAAAATTCTTTCTTCATAAATAAACTCTTTTTTCTCTTTTTTGGAGATAATTTCATCTGCATCGAGAAGCACCTCGTCCCCGTCAATCCAGCGTTTCAATTTCTCCCAAAACGATTTTTCTTCTTTCATCTCATCACCCCTCCCTTGTGCCTTTCAGTGCGTGAACCTTCTTCAGCGTCAGGAAGAACAGTACCGTATCAATCCCTGCGCCAACAGCCGCCTCTGTGATAGCCAGGTCGGGAGATTCCAGAAAAAGCCACACAATTGCCATAACGGAGCTATACCCCATGAAAACGATAACCGCCATAAAAAGCTTTCTTGTTACAGAAACGCCGATGGCACTGGCAATGAGAAAAATAACCAAAATCATCTGAATGGTAACGCTAAAATCGCTCATCTGTCCTTCATCCTTTCTTCACAGTCTTTGTTTGTCAGAAGCTCTACCTTCGCAATCAGGTGTGTCGAAATGGGACTGGATAGCCAGAAAAACAGAATGATAAGGGCATATTTTGCCATGTGGAAAATATCCTGCCCTAAAATCAGAAGACCTAATACAACAAAGAAAATTCCCATGGTATCCCCTAAGGCTGCTGCGTGCATACGGTTCATCGCATATTTAAAGCGATAAATCCCCAGAATCGAACAAAGGAACACAAACAGCCCTATAAAAATGCAGATTGCTGCAATGATTTCTCTTATTGACATTTTTCCTCTGCCTCCTTTTCCTTTCTTGCCAGAAACAGCAGACGACCCTTATGATGCAGGGTAACAACGTGACACATCACCACTACCGCCAAGAAGCTCAGCAAGGAATAAACCAGAGAAACATCCACCAGAGAGGTTTCGCCCAGATAAGCGGAAAGAATCCCAATCATCACCGTCGTCATGGTACCAATCATGTTAATCGCCACAATACGATCCGTAAAACGAGGCCCTCTGACTGCACGGATAAACGCCAGAATCATGCCGCACGCCAGAACGAACATAGCGATTTCCAGAATAAAATGCATTGTATCGCTCATACGCTCATCCCTCCAACCTTCTCAACTGCTTTACAAAAACGGAATCCTCCAGACCCTCGCCGAATTTTTCCCGATCCAGCGCCTGTACAACATATTCTCCGTTTTCCAATTCCACCGTATAGGTGCCGGGGGTCAGTGTGATGGAATTCGCCAGAGCAACCAAAGAGGCTTCACTTTTCAAATCCGTATGAAACCTTACAAGCGCAGGCTGAATCTCTGCTTTTTTCGGCGAAAAAATAATCTTGATGACATCCACATTCGCCTTGAAAATTTCCCAGAGCAAAACAAAGGCATATTTCAGATAAAGAGGAATCTTTTTCACAAGAACCTTCTCTCTCTGAAAGCTGTAGCCCATGTACTTGCAGATAAACCAATAAAGCCAGCCGCAGATCACTATCCCAAACAGGGCAACTTCCAGCGTTACTCTGCCATTAAAAATAAACCACAGCAGTAACAATAATAAATACATTGAACCATCCTTCCCTCAAAAGCATTTACTTCCCTTCTGTTTCCATGAAAATGCCGTTTCCTTCTGCCGAAAAAGCCGAAATTCCTCCGGCTTTTGTTGAAAATTCAAGCTGAAACTGACATCTGCATTTACTCCAATACAATATATTATCAATGATTATCAAAAAAATGTCAAGACTGTTAGTGGTATCTGACGATATATTTTTTACCATTTTCTTAACACCCCCATTTTTATTGTATATTTTGTATATTCCACCACTAAATTTCGTAGATAAGCCGTACATTTTAGCAGAATTTTCAGTGTATTCTGTATTTGTGCAAAAGGGAAAAAGTTTTGCCTGCTTCGGTTTTATGGGCATTTCCTACCTTTTCCATCTTCTCAGACAACTTTATTTTCACAAACAAAAAGCGTATCCCCTCCGAACCGCCTAGTTCAGAAAGAATACGCCTTTGAAGCCTTTCATAAGCAAATATTTTTAATTTATGGAACGAAATCGTTCAGACTGCCTTATGCCGCTTTCTTCTTTGTGAAGATTGCACGAACGGGCAAGCCAATCAGTACCAGAATGATACCGCCTACAGCAACCTTTCTTGCATCAGGACCTGCCATGAACAGCTGGTTCAGCAGAACATACAGACCGGAAATGATTGCGATGATAGGAATTACAGGGTATGCAGGTACCTTATAAGTACGTTTCAGATCGGGTGCCTGTTTTCTGTAAGCCATAACTGCCAGGAATGTCAGTGTGTAGAATACCCAGCCTACGAATGTACCAAGGTTTGTCAGCAGGTCGAACTGACCTGTCAGTGCATAAATTGCACCCAGAATACCAATCAGGAAAATGCAGTTGATGGGAACGCCTGTGCCGGAGATTTTGGACAGAGCCTTGCTGCCGGGCAGGTCACCCTGTTCTGCCATGTACAGTGCTGTACGGGAACCGGACAGGATAAAGCCGTTGCATGCGCCGCCGGCAGAAATCATGATACCAACGGATACGATTTTACCACCCATGTTGCCGAAGATCTGCATTGCTACTGCGGATGCAGGGGATTCCAGATTCATCATTACATCAGCAGGCAGTACCCACAGGTAAGCCAGGTTGATGATAATATAAACCGCCATAATCAGCGCTACGCCGCCAACGATCGCCTTAGGCAGATCTCTGCCGGGATCTTTCATTTCGCCCGCGATTGCACCTACGTTTGTCCAGCCTTCGTATGCGAACAGAACTGCAATCATCAGCTGCCCCAAAACGGAGCCGAATTTCAGTCCCTCACCCAGCATAGGGTCGAAAATGGGATTGCCGTTGCCTCTGATGAAGCCGAAAATCATAATGAGAACCAGAGGAATCAGCTTTGCTACGGTAAAGATAGTCTGTGCTGCACCGCCAACCTTAGCGCCCATGCAGTTCAGCGCAACCATGATGATGATACATACGATTGCCACAGGAACAACTATGCCGTCGCCCAGGAACAGCTTTGCCTGGTTTGCAACCGCTACTGCCAGTGCCGCAACCAGACCGGGATAGAATACAACAGTCTGCATCCAACCGCAGAGATAACCAACCCTGTCACCGAATACCTTTTTCAGATATACGGGCATACCGCCTGTTTCGGGAATCAAGATTGCGATTTCGGCAAATGTCATTGCCGCACACAGGCAAACCAGAGAGGTTACCACCCATGCGATGATTGCCAGACCGGGCGCACCGCCTGTTGCTGTGTAGATTGCTGTGGGTTTGAAGAATACACCGGAACCGATTACGCAGCCGACTACTGTAGCCATCGCAGCGCCCATGCCGAGCTCCTTCTTCATTTCGTTGTTGTTGTTACTCATTTCTTCCTTCCTCCTTTTTAGGGTATGCGCTGAAACCATCGGTGCTTCTGTAACGCAGGCAATAAATAATGCTGATAAAATAATTCCGTTTTTGCCTGCACAGAAATGCTTCCGTCAGTTTTCCAGCAAGTGAAGCACGTTCCGAAGCATCACACAAAAGCTTCTCTGCGGCAACCGGCTCTTGGGGAAAAACGGCTCTTTTTTCTCCCGTCCGCAGCAGAATTTCATTTGTTTTTATAAGAAATGAATGAAATAAATTCACTTCTTCCTTCGGCTATATGCTCTTTGTGAGTAGATTATATCGCTCAAAGAAATTGTTGTCAATACATTTCAATGAATTTTTTTATCGCCCTTGCAAAATTGTTTATTATAACGTACGAAAATCATAAGAATATTTGTTTTTCAGTCTTTTTGACGGTTTATATGCGAAATATTCGTATCATTTTCTACCTTTTTCTTCCAAAAAAGCATTACTTTTGTTCAGTCAAATCCCCGTTTTCTCCTTGTTTCCCTTCTATTTCCTGTCCTCTTGTCATATAAGTAAAAGAACCCCCTTCGGAGGCTTTGCCATGAGCAGAAAAAATATCATCACCGGAACCCTTATCCTGACCTGTGCCAATCTCATCACAAAATGTATGGGTTTTTTCTATCGTGTTTTCATGTCAAACGCCATCGGCGCAGAGGGCATGGGGCTGTATCAGCTGATTCTGCCGCTGTATATGCTTGCATGGAGCATCACCTCTGCCGGCTTCACCACAACCATTTCCCACCTTGCCGCACAGGAATACATCCGCGGACAGAATGGGAATATCGGGCGCATTGTCAAGCAGGCGGTCTGCCTTTCCCTCTGTGCAAGTGCGGCTGTCAGCTGTGTCCTGTTTTTCGGCGCGGATAGCATCGCCCTTTCTATGCTTAGGGATAGGCGCGCCGCTTTTTCCCTGCGCCTTTTGGCATTGGCTGTGCCGTTTATGGCAGCAAGCTCCTGCTTTCGCGGCTTCTTCCTCGGCATACAGGAAACACTCGTCCCTGCCTTTTCGCAGGTGCTGGAGCAAACCGTCCGTATCCTGACGATTTATTTTCTGGCAGGCATTTTTGTCCCGCGCGGGCTCAGCTATGCCTGCGGTGCCGCCGTCTGCGGCATCCTGTTCGGGGAGCTGCTTTCCTGCGGCTTTACCGTCTGGAATTATTTCCATTATAAAAGGAAGCATAAATTCATACGCAAGCCCACGCTGTCCTCTCCTGCCGTCCTTGCCATGATTTTAAGCACCGCCCTGCCGCTTTCCGCAAGCCGCATTGCCGGCTCACTCCTTTCCACCGTTGAAAATCTCCTGATTCCCAGACAGCTGCAGCTCCACGGGCAGAATACCGTCCAAGCCCTCTCCACCTACGGTGAGCTGACAGGGATGGCAATGCCCCTTGTCCTTCTGCCCTCCGCCTGCCTGATGGCAGCATCCGTTTCCCTCGTGCCGGAAATTTCCGAGGCCTGCGCCGTCAAGCAGGATACCCGCATCAGCAAAACCGTTTCCGCCACCTTCCTTTTTACCTCTGTCATCGGGTTCGGGGCGGCGGCGCTGTTTGCCGTTTTTCCACACGAAATCTGCTATATCGTCTATGACCGCGCGGCATTGGGGCAGGTGCTGTTTCCGCTTGCCTTCCTCTGTCCCCTGCTCTATGCGCAGACCACCCTTCACGGACTTCTGAATGGCTTGGGAGAGCAGCTTTTCCTTTTCCGCAACAACATTCTTTCCTCCTGCATCAGCATTGCTGTCATCTGGTTCTGCATGCCTGCCTATGGTGTAGCGGCGTTTCTGGGCGGCTGGTTTCTCAGCCTGCTGTTTTCCGTCAGCTGCTCCCTGCACCGCCTCTGGAAGCGCACCGCCGTTCTGCCCTCCTGCCGCAGCTGCTTTTTCAAACCTTTGCTTGCCGGTGCGGCCGCCGGGCTGATAACAAAATACTGTATCCGCATTTTTGCCCCGTCCAAGCTGCTGTTCCTCGGCTCGCTCTGCGGCATGGGCGTTCTGTATCTCCTGTTTCTTTTTCTGCTCGGCTGTCTGGATAAAAGGATGCTCTCCCTGCTTTTGGGCAAAAAAACAGGCGGTCGGTAAATCCGACCACCTTCTGATTTCGATTTATATCTTTACCAATCCTTTTTCGTACAGCTTCTGCAAGCTCATCAGAATCCCCGTTTTCGCATGGAACCATGTCAGTCCGCCCTGGAAATAAACGGAATAGGGCGCTCTGATTGGGCCATCCGCACTCAGTTCAATGGAAGAACCTTGGATAAATGCCCCTGCCGCCATGATAACATCGCAGTTATACCCCGGCATCGCATAGGGAATCGGCGTAACATAGCTGTCCACAGGTGCCGCCGCCTGAATCCCCTGACAGAATGCCTCCATTGCCTCTGCACTGCCCAGCTCCACCGCCTGAATGATATCATGACGGGACTCTGTGCCGTTGGGAATCACGCGGAAGCCCAGCTTTTCATACACATTCGCCGCAAAAACAGCCCCCTTCAATGCCCCTGCCGTAACCGTAGGGGAAAGGAAAAAGCCTTGATACAGCGCACGGTTCAGATCCAGAGAAGCACCGACCTCCTGCCCCAGACCGGGTGCGCTCAGACGGTATGCGCATCTGTCAATGCAGCTTTGCTTGCCGCAGATATAGCCGCCGATAGGAGCCAGACCGCCACCGGGATTTTTAATCAGCGAGCCGACAATCATATCTGCCCCCACGTTGGAAGGCTCAATCACATCCACAAATTCACCATAGCAGTTGTCCACCATACAAATCACATCAGGCTTTATTTCCTTAATAAATGCAATCAGCTCCCCAATCTGCTTCACAGAAAAGGTCGGGCGCATGGCATAGCCCTTGGAACGCTGAATCGTCACCAGCTTTGTCTTTTCATTGATGGCTTCTCTGATGGCAGGATAGTCAAATGTCCCATCCTCCATAAGCTCCACCTGTCTGTAGCTGACCCCGTATTCCATCAGAGAGCAGGCAGAGGGCACTGTCCCAATGACGTTTTCCAGTGTATCATACGGCTTGCCGACAGGGGAAAGCAGTTCATCTCCGGGCAGAAGGTTCGCACTCAGCGCGATTGCCAGTGCATGTGTGCCGCAGGTAATCTGGGGGCGCACCAGAGCCGCCTCTGTCCCGAAGCAGCGCGCATACACCTTTTCCAGCTTATCGCGCCCGTTGTCATTGTAGCCATAGCCCGTCGAGCCTGCAAAGCAGGTACCATCCACGCGTTCCTCCTGCATGGCACGCAGTACCTTCGCCTGATTATATTCCGCCACCGCGTCAATTTTTTCAAAGCGTTCCTTTAAATCCTTTAAAACCGCATTGCCAAAGGCTTCTACCTCCGCAGAAATCCCCAGCATACTGTAAATCTGTTCCATGTTCTTCTCCAATCCTTACTATCTTTCCAATCTATTTCAGAAATTTTTTCTCACAATTTAAAATCATATCAAATCTTTTTTCTTCTTTCAACTCTTTCTTTCTCCTGCTTTCGACTTAAGCGTTTTCTCTGTTAAAATCCATCAGCTCTATCTGTCCGCCCTTGTCCTTGTTCAGAATCAGAACCGCCGTTCCCTTCTCGCCCGTCTGCGGCAGTGTCACCGCCACGCGCTCGGATTTGTTCTTTTTCAGCAGCAGCTTCACCATACCGCCGTCCAGCTCCAGACCGTATGGCTTCAGGCTGTCCTTCCAGAGCGAAAATTTGCAGCCGCTTTTCCATCCTGCGCAATAAAAGGATTTTGAATTTTCCAGAATATCCCGTCCGCAGAAAGGGCATTTCCCAAAGGCATTTGTTTTGCGGCGTTTTCCGCGCACCTGCTCCTCAGGGAAGATAACATCCGCCCGTCTGCCCGATGCCGCATCCTGTATCAGAAACTGCACATAGCGGCGAATACTTGCCATAAAGCGTTCCTCCGTCATTTTGCCCTTTGCAATCGAGGAAAGTCCTTTTTCCCATTTGCCCGTGGTCTGCGGCGAGCGCATCTCCTGCGGCACAACCTCAATCAGCTTTCTGCCCTTTTCCGTCGGCAGAAGGGTTTTCCCCTTTCTCGTCAGATATCCCACCGTCAGCAGTCGCTCAATGATGGCAGCTCTTGTCGCAGGTGTGCCTAAGCCGCTGTCCTTCATCTGCTCCCTGAGTGCTTCGTCCTCCACAAACCGTCCTGCGTTTTCCATCGCAGAAAGCAGGCTGCTTTCCGTATAGGGTGCAGGCGGCTTCGTCTTTTTCCGCAGAAGCTCCATGCTGCGAATCGTCCGCACCTCGCCCTCCTGCAAGGACGGCAGCTTCTGCTCCTCCTCGTTCTTCGCCTTTTTCTTCTTCGTCGCAGTCGGCACCAGTGCCTTTTCCACTGCCTGCCAGCCCTCCTCCAGAACAACCGTCCCCTTGGAAAGAAAGCGTTCCTGCTCCGCCTCGGCGTAAACCTTCGTTACCTCATAGCGATAATACGGATAAAACACCGCCAGAAAACGCGCCGCCACCAGAGAAAACACCTTTTCCTCGTCCTCGGAAAGGCTTTCGGGACGCAGCTTCCCATCCGTCGGGATGATGGCATGGTGGTCTGTCACCTTCGCATTGTCAATGATACGCTTCGTGAATCGGATTTCCTGCATAAGCGGCTCCACATAGGGCGCGTATTCCTCCAACGCCTGCAAGCGGTGAATCGTACTTTTCACCTTTTCCTTCATGTCCTCGCTCAGGTAGCGGCTGTCCGTTCTGGGGTAGGTAATCATTTTTCGCTTTTCATACAGGCTCTGCGCGATATCCAGTGTCTTTTTCGCGGAAAAGCCGAACTTTTTGTTGCATTCCCTCTGCAATTCCGTCAAATCATAAAGCAGGGGCGGCGGCGTTTTCTTTTCTTCCTTTTCCACCTTTGTAATCGTGGCAGGCTTGCCGTTTGTTTTCGCAAGAATCGCCTGCGCCGCGTCCTCCCTGTCGATACGGGTATGCTCCTCCCTGTCAATCCAAAGCCCCGTATAGCCGCCGAAGTCTGCCTGTACTTCAAAATAATCCTCCGCCGTAAAGGCATCGATTTCCTTCTGCCGCTCCACAATCAACGCCAGTGTCGGTGTCTGCACACGCCCAATGCTCAGAAGCGCGTGATATTGCAGGGTATACGCCCGCGTGGCGTTCATCCCTACCAGCCAGTCCGCCTCACTCCTGCATTTCGCGGAGGTATATAATAAATCGTATTCTCTGCCGTCCTTCAGCGCTCTGAAGCCTTCCTTGATGGCCTCCTCCGTCATGCTGCTGATCCAGAGCCGCTGAAACGGCTTTTTGCATTTCGTAATCTCATAAATATAGCGGAAAATCAGCTCCCCTTCTCTCCCACTATCCGTTGCACAGATTAAGCTGTCAATCTCCCTTTTGTGCATCCAGCTGTGCAGAATCTTTAGCTGGTCTCTCGTCTGTTTGATTGCTTTCAGCTGCATTTCCTCAGGAAGAATCGGCAGCGTGGAAAAATTCCATTTCTTGTATTTCTCGTCATATTCCTCCGGCTCCGCAAGCGTCACCAGATGCCCGACCGCCCAGGAAACCACATAGCGCTCCCCGATAAGACAGCCTTCTCCCTTCTGCTTTGCCTGCAAAACCTTTGCAATGTCCCTTGCCACAGAGGGCTTCTCGGCAATGACCAGAATCTTTCCCATCTCTGTTTCCTCCCTTCCGTTTTCTTCATGCCTACAAATGATACCATCTTCTTCGGAAATTGGCAAATCCTACAATTAAAACCACTTCCGCACAGCAGAACAACACAACATCTAGTATGCTTTACTACGTCAGTGTAGCAGTGTTTTTTATTGACAACGCCCAAAATACAAAGTAAAATAAACCGATAGAAAGACTAATTCAAAATCGATTTTATAGATTTCAAATGGAGGAATAGCTCTATGTCTACATATAAAATACTTTCCGATACCTCCTGCGATATTCCTGCCGCCGTGCTGGAACAGCTGGATGTAACCTACGTCCCCTTTCATGTTTCCTTTGATACGGTAAATTACCTAAAGGAATTGCAGGATATTACCCCCGATGAATTTTACGATAAAATCAATGCCGATAAGCTCTATCCGAAAACCTCTCTGCCCTCTGTGCAGGATTACATGGATGCCATGGAACCCGTTTTAAAGGAAGGTAAGGATGTTTTCTGTATCTGTCTTACGGCAAATTTCAGCGGCTCCTATCAGAGCGGCGTAAATGCGGCAAATATCCTTGGCGAAGCCTATCCCGAGCGCAAAATCATCGTTCTGGATAGTGCCTGTGTCACAGGCTCGCAGGGGCTTCTGGTCTACGAAGCATGCCGCATGCGCGATGCCGGCTATTCTATGGAAGAGCTGCTTGCCGTTCTGGATAAACAAAAATATATGACAAAAATCAACTTCACCGTCGATTCTCTGGATTATCTCCAGAAGGGCGGCAGAATCGGCAAAGCCGCCGCTCTGGCAGGCGCGATTCTGAATATTAAGCCGATTATCGTCATGCGCGATGGCGAACTGTATCCCGAAAGCAAGGTGCGCGGGCATAAAAAAGCGCTCAAAACCATCATGGATATGACAAGAAACGAAATCGACAGCGAGAAGGAACACTATCGCGTGCTGTTGGTGCGCGGGGAAAAGGAACGCCACGCCACCGTAGAAGAAATGCGTCAGACCCTCTTGGCAGAAGGCTTCGATGTAATGGATGAAATCTGGCCCGTCGGCATCACCATCGGCACCCATACCGGCCCCACCCCCATCGGCATCTGCTATATCAAAAAATATGAATATGTAAAATAAAATAACAAAAGCCCTCGGAAAGCACTCTCCAAGGGCTGTTTTTTCGCTCTTTTTCATTTCTTCTCTCGTCAGTAAAAAATCCTCTCCAAAAAACGCTCTCCGCTTTTCAGAATCCTGTCGGCAATCTCATTTTTCCTGATTCTCTATCGTATAAATCACGCAGGCAATTCCGGCAATCACGGAAAATAAAACCGCACCGCCCATTGCCTCATCTATTCTAAGGCCCACGAAAAAACCAATCAAGCCCGCAATCAGCATCACAAAAATAGAAACAATCATTCTAAATAAACGCATACCTGCACCCCCTGCCGCCATTCCATTTCCTTTTACTATTATTTTACTATTATTTACACTATTTTGTAAATAGATTCTTCTAAACCTCTTCAGGCGCGCCTGCGCCGTTCCTCTCATCAAAAAACCGCCACAGCATTAGGTGTGTCCCAACAAGAAAACATGAAGAAAATGAAATAGCTGAAAGACTGCGGGTACAAGAAAGTTTCCCGCAGGCATCCTTTGACTTAGGCTGTCAAGGGGAACTGACGCAGTAGCCGTAGCTTTCAGCATTTCAGAATTTATGGTTTCTTATCTGGGCGCACCTTTAGCCATGGCGGTTCTTTCTCTCGGAAATCCCGATTCCTTATTTATCTCTCAGCTGTGCGCCCAGCTCCTCTGCCAAGCCCTTCAAAATCTTATCCATTGCATCTGCAATATCGGCATCTGCCAGTGTCTTTTCCGCACTGCGGAAGGTGATGGAATATGCCACAGATTTATAGCCTGCTTCAATCTGCGCCCCCTGATATACGTCAAAGAGCTTTGCCTCCTCCAGATATGCGCCGCCGTTTTTCTTGATGATATCCGCAATTTCCTTCACGGTTACATCTTCCTTCACCAGCATCGCAATATCTCTTGTCAGTGCGGGGAATTTCGGCAATGCCTGATAAACCACATCTCTGTTTGCATTCGCAATTACCTTTTCCATATCCAGAACAGCCAGATATGCTCTTGTACCAATGCCGTAGTTTTTCAGCACCGCAGGATGCACTTCACCCAAATAGCCGATGCTTTCGCCGTTTACGATCACAGAAGCCGTTCTGCCGGGGTGCATCCAAGGCAGCGCCTTTTCTGTCACATATTCTGCCACCTTGCTCATGCCAAGAACGTGCATCAGATGCTCCACAATCCCCTTCAAATCATAGAAATCCATGTTGCCGTACATCCCCATGGTCAGTGTGGGAATTTCGTGAGGCAGTTCTGTCAAAGGCAGTGCCTTGGGAATATAAACCTTCGCCACCTCAAACAAGCCTGCGCTTTCGTTTCTTCTGTTGTAGTTTGTTGCCAAGGAAGTGAGGATACCATTGAAGGAAACCGTTCTCATAATGGAGAAATCCTCACCCAGAGGGTTAGAAATCACAATGGCCTTTCTCAAGTCGCTGTCCGCAGGAATCAGCAGCTTGTCAAACACCTTCGGGCTTTCAAAGCTATATGTCATTGCCTCGCACAGACCGTTTGCAATCACAGTATCCTTCACCAGTGCAGTAATGCTCTGCGCATAGGTTCTCTTGCCAACCGTAGGTGTGCCGGAAGCCAGTGTTGCTTCAATCTTATTGTAGCCGTAGAAGCGTGCAATTTCTTCCGCAAGGTCTGCCTGTGCCTCCAAATCGGGACGGAAGGTAGGAATCGTTACAATATGGTTTACAGGGTCAACCTTCAATTCGATTTTTTCAAAAATCTTCTGCATTTCTTCTTCGGAAATATTTGTCCCAAGGAATTTGTTAATCCATGCAGGGTTGTAGGAAAGCTGCCAAGGCTCTCTCTTGTTGGGGTATTCATCCACAACGCCGGGCACAACCTCACCTGCCTCCAGAAGCTCCACCAGCTGCACTGCGCGGTTCACTGCCTCCAGTGCCAGATTGGGATCCAGTCCCTTTTCAAACTTACTGGATGCGTCTGTACGCAGACCAACCTTTTTCGCTGTGATACGCACGTTCGGGCCGTCAAAGTTTGCGGATTCAAACAGCACCGCCTGAGAGCCTTCCACAATCATGGAATTTTCGCCGCCCATTACGCCTGCAATCGCAACTGCCTTTTCGGGGTCGGCAATCACAAGCATGGAGGGGTCAAGGCTTCTCACCTGTCCGTCCAGTGTTGTAATGGTTTCGCCCTCTTTTGCGTTTCTTACAATAATATGGCTGTCCTTGATGGTTTCGATGGAGAATGCATGCATCGGCTGTCCCATTTCAATCATCACATAGTTTGTGATATCAACGATATTGTTGATGGGGCGTACACCTGCCATGCGCAGTCTTTTTCTCATCCATCTGGGAGAAGGCCCGATTTTTACATTCTTTACCACTCTTGCAACGTATCTGGGGCAAAGGGTAGGGTTCTCAATCGTTACCTTTACAAAATCCTCTGCCTTGCCCTCCGCCTTTTCTGCCACCTTGATTTCGGGATAATGGAAGGGAATATCATAGGTTGCGGCAGCCTCTCTTGCAATCCCCAGAACAGAGAAGCAGTCGGGTCTGTTGGAGGTAATTTCGTATTCCACCACTTCATCCTTCAAATCCAGCACCTCTACAATATCCTTACCCAATTCTACGGGTTCGGGGAAGATATAAATGCCGTATTCGGGTGCTTCGGGGAAATCGTGTCTGTCGCAGCCCAGCTCCTCCACAGAGCAGAGCATCCCTTCGGAAACAACCCCACGCAGCTCGCCTGTGTGGATTTCCTTGCCGCCTGCAATCACAGAATTGTTCAGCGCAACAGGTACATAATCGCCCACTCTCACATTGGGTGCGCCGGTAACAATCGTTAAGTCCCTGCCCTGTCCTGCATCAATCGTGCAGATCACCAGCTTATCGGCATCGGGGTGCTTTACGATTTCCTTGATATAGCCTGTCACTACGTTTTTAATTTCGCCGGCTACGGTTGTGTAGCCCTCTACTTTGGAACCGGACAACGTGATATCCTCAATAAAATCCTTGATATCCGCTGTAACGGGTGCATATTCTTTCATCCAAGACATAGGTACGTCCATGAAATTAACTCTCCTTTCTTTTTCTCCGAGGACGCTGTCCTCAGACTCCTGCAAGGGGATTCCTCTCTTTGCAGACAGATATATTCAACTTGAATCCTGTTTTTGTTCTCATCACCTCGTGGGGTGTGGGTACGCACCGCCGAACAGATGCGGCGGTTGCCCGAAGGGCAAGGTTTGCGAAGCAAAGCCTGCTTGAATCAACGCCCCGCAATCTTTTGCAGTCTATTAGAACTGCTTCAGGAATTTCGCATCGTTTTCAAACAGCAAGCGCAGGTCTGTAATGCCGTATCTCTGCATAGCTACACGCTCCAGACCCATACCAAATGCAAAGCCGCTGTATTCCTCAGGATCAATGCCGCTCATTTTCAGCACCTTGGGGTGAACCATGCCGCAGCCCAGCAGCTCAATGTAACCCTCGCCCTTGCACACACGGCAACCCTCGCCGCCGCAGGCAAAGCAGGTTACGTCCATTTCCGCACTGGGTTCTGTGAAGGGGAAGTGGTGCGGGCGGAAACGAACCTTTGTATCCTCACCGAACAGCTCCTTCGCAAACACTGCCAATGCGCCCTTCAAATCGCCCATAGTTACGTTCTTATCAATCACCATGCCTTCCAGCTGATGGAATACAGGGGAATGGGTTGCATCCACCTCATCGGAACGATATACCGCACCGGGGCAAACCATACGGATAGGCAGCTTGCCCTTCTCCATGGTACGCACCTGCACGGGAGAGGTCTGTGTACGCAGCAGAATATCCCCATTGATATAGAAGGTATCCTGTTCATCCTTTGCAGGATGGTTTGCAGGAATATTCAGTGCCTCAAAGTTATAGTAGTCCTTTTCCACCTCAGGGCCGTCTGCCACCTCGTAGCCCATGCCCTTGAAAATATCGCAGATTTCGTCGATCACAATGCTCATGGGGTGCTTATGCCCTTCGGGTCTTTCCTTCCCCGGCATGGTTACGTCGATTTTTTCTGCCTCCAGTCTGTGCGCCAGTTCTGCCGCCTCCAGACGTTTCTTGCTTTCCTCCAGCATTTTTTCAATGCTCTGTCTTACTTCATTCGCCATCTGCCCGATGACAGGTCTTTCCTCTGCGGAAAGCTTGCCCATTTCCTTCAGAATGGCGGTCAGCTCGCCCTTCTTGCCCAGAAATTTCACCTTTAAATCATCTACATCCTTGATTTCTCTTGCATCCTGGAATGCGCTCAGCGCTTTTTGCTGGATTTGTTTCAGCTTATCCTTCATTTTTGCTTTCTCCTCTCTTTTGCAAGGTTTTTTCAGATTTTTACGGGGTGGGGCACACCCAAAAAAGAAAAAGCCTCCGTCACACAAAGGGACGAAGGCTCGCGGTACCACCCAAATTCCTGCTATCACAGGCACTCTGATGCGTAACGAGCATGAAACGGGCTTTCCTACTGTTCTGTTCAGAAAGCCGACTCCGATGGGAACTTCCGCAGCTTCACAGGCTAAGGGCTCTTTCAGCTCAGGTTTCCCCGAAAGCCCTCTCTCTGGAGATGGTTCACTGCGTACTTTTCATCTTCACAGTCATTCAAATCATAATAAATTTATTTTAACATATCAAATCGGAAAGTCAAGAAATTTCCAAGAAAAATCCTGTTACTCCCCCTTCAGCCGCCTCAGATGCTCCTTCATCCGCCGCTCCACACCGTTCTCCGTCATCGCATAATATATCGTGCCGACCAATTCATCCGGCAGATATTGCTGCTTCACATAATGTCCGGGGTAATCATGCGCGTATTTGTAGCCTACGCCATGCTCCAGCTCCTTCGCACCGCTGTAATGGCTGTCCTTCAGATGCGGCGGAACGGTACGAATCCGAATATTGCGTACATCACTCAGCGCCTTGTCAATCCCAAGATAGGCGGCATTGCTTTTCGGCGCACAGGCAACATAAGTCACCGCCTGCGCCAAGGGAATCCGCCCCTCCGGCATCCCGATAAACTGCACCGCCTGCATGGCAGAAACCGCCACCTGCAAAGCGTGCGGATCTGCATTGCCGACATCCTCCGATGCACAGATGACAACCCGCCGCGCAATAAATTTCGGGTCTTCCCCTGCATAAATCATTTTCGCCAGATAATACAAAGCCGCATCGGGGTCAGAGCCGCGCATGCTCTTGATGAACGCGGAAATCGTATCATAATGGTTGTCCCCATCCTTATCATAATTCAGCGCACGCTTCTGGATGCACTCCTGCGCCTCCTCCAAGGTGATGTGAATCGTTTTGTCCGCCTGTGGCTCCGTTGTCAGCACTGCCAGTTCTAAAGCGTTGAGCGCGGCTCTCGCGTCCCCGTTTGCCGTATTTGCAAGAAAATCCATCGCGTCCGCATCCATCCTCGCATGATAGATACCCATGCCGTTTTTCTCATCCGTCAATGCCCGCTCCAGCAGTCTTTTGATGTCCTTGTCCTCAAGCTGCCGCAGCTCAAAGACAATCGAGCGGGAAACCAACGCCTTATTCACCTCAAAATAAGGGTTTTCCGTTGTCGCCCCAATCAGAATCAGCGTCCCGTCCTCCACATGCGGCAGAAGCGCATCCTGCTGGCTTTTGTTAAACCTGTGAATCTCGTCAATAAACAAAATCGTCTTTTTGCCGTACATCCCAAGCGCCGCCTTGGCATCCTCCACAGTTTCCTTAATCTCCTTTATGCCTGCCGTTGTCGCGTTAATCTGGCAGAATTTGCTTTTCGTTGTATTGGCAATGATTTTCGCCAGAGTGGTCTTGCCTGTCCCCGGCGGGCCATAAAAAATAACAGAGCTGAGCCTGTCGCTCTGAATGGCTCTGTAAAGCAGCTTGCCCTTCCCGACAATATGCTCCTGCCCGACAAAATCCTCCAGACAGCTTGGGCGCATCCTTGCCGCAAGCGGTGCCTCCTTGCCGCCCTGCAGGCTGCGGTTATATTCAAATAAGTCCATTTTTCTCACCGACTTTCCCTAAACACTCCTTCTATTTTATAGTAGATTTTCCTTTATTTCAAGGAAAAGAATCTGCTCGCTGTTCCTCAAAAAAATCATCCAATTCTGTACAATTTTCCGTTTTATTCTGTCCTTCTCCCGAAAAAAATGGTATACTACACAGGCATTTATCATTTATAAAGGAGAAACTTATGAAAAAACGTGATTCTTTTACCAACAGGCTCGGCTTCATCCTTGCCTGCGTGGGTTCCGCGGTCGGCATGGGCAATCTCTGGATGTTCCCGACAAGGGTCTCCCTTTACGGCGGCGGTTCCTTTCTGATTCCTTATTTTATCTTTGTTGTGCTGATTGGCGCAACAGGTGTCATCGGGGAAATGGCATTCGGGCGTGCGGCACGCTCCGGCCCTGTCAATGCCTTCGGCATGGCTCTGGAAAGCCGCGGCAAGCGCAAGCTGGGGGAGGCACTGGGGCTGATTCCCATGGTCGGCGCATTGGCAATGGCAATCGGCTACACCGTTGTCATGGGCTGGATTTTGAAATACGCCGTCGGCACATTTACCGGCGCAACCCTTGCCCCGGCGGATGTTGATTCCTATGCGGCGGCATTCGGCGGCATGGCAAGTGCCTTCGGCAATAACGGGTGGCAGATTGCGGCACTGCTCCTCTGCATCCTAATTATGATGATGGGCATTGGGCAGGGCATCGAAAAAGCAAATAAAATCATGATGCCACTGTTTTTCCTGCTGTTTGTCGGGCTTGCTGTCTATATTGCATTACAGCCCGGTGCAGTGGCAGGCTATCGCTACATCTTTCGCGTAGACCCTGTCGCACTGAAAAGCCCTATGACATGGATTTATGCCCTCGGACAGGCGTTCTTCTCCCTCTCCATCGCAGGCAACGGCACCATCATCTATGGCTCCTATCTCTCCGATGAAGAAAATATTCCTGCCTCTGCGGCGCGCGTTGCCTTCTTTGATACCTTGGCGGCATGCCTTGCGGCACTGGTCATCATTCCTGCCATGGCAACCACAGGCTCTCAGCTGGATCAGGGCGGCCCGGGGCTGATGTTCATCTTCCTGCCGAATCTGTTCCACAGCATGCCCGGCGGCTCTCTGTTCGCCATCATTTTCTTTGTGGCAGTGCTGTTCGCAGGGATGACCTCTCTCCTCAATCTGTATGAAACGCCCATCGCAACCCTACAGGAAAAATTCAACTTTGCCCGCGTGCCTGCCTGCCTTACCATCGGCATCATCGGCATCGTTGTTTCCATCTGTATCCAAGGCATTGTTTCCGGTTGGATGGATGTGCTGTCCATTTATATCTGCCCCCTCGGCGCAGGTCTGGCGGCAATCATGTTCTTCTGGTTCTGCAAGCGTGAATTTGTGGAAGCAGAGGTCAATAAGGGACGGGATAAGCCCCTGTTCCCTTGGTTCTATCCGCTCTGTAAATATGTCCTCTGCCCCGTCTGCGTTCTGGTGCTGATTCTCGGCGCACTGAACGGCGGCATCGGCTAAGCAAGAAAAAGCCCTACTGTAAGCTAAGCTTACAGTAGGGCTTTTTTATTGCTCATTTTTCTTTTGCCAGAAACAGACACGCATCCCCGAAGCTAAAGAACCGATACCGCTCCTTTACCGCCTCGGCATAGCTTTCCATCACAAGCTCCTTCCCCATCAGCGCAGAAACCAGCATAATCAGCGTAGATTCCGGCAGATGGAAATTTGTCACAAGGCAATCCACCGCCTTGAAGGTGTATCCGGGATAAATGAAAATCTTCGTCCAGCCGCTTTTGGGCTGAATCACGCCGTTTTCATCCGTTACGGATTCCAGTGTTCTTGTGCTTGTTGTGCCGACGGCAATGATGCGGCCGCCGTTTTTCTTCGTTTCATTCATAATCGCCGCCTGCTCCGGCTCTACCACATAATACTCAGAGTGCATTTCATGCTCCAGCACATCCTCCACCTTCACGGGGCGAAAGGTGCCCAGACCAACATGCAGGGTAACATGGGCAATCCTTACCCCCATGTCTTCAATTTCCTTTAATAATTCCGGCGTAAAATGCAGACCTGCCGTGGGTGCCGCCGCAGAGCCCTCATGCTCCGCATAAACCGTCTGATAACGGTTTTTGTCCTCCAGCTTATGCGTAATGTAGGGGGGCAGGGGCATTTCTCCCAGCTCCTCCAGAATATTTTCAAACACGCCCTCATATTCAAATTTGATAATACGATTGCCGCCTTCGATGACCTCTAAAACCTCCGCAATCAGCTTGCCGCCGCCAAAGGAAATCCTGTCACCGGGGCGCGCTTTTTTCCCCGGGCGCACCAGAACCTCCCATGTATCCATATCCTTTCTCACCAGCAAAAGAATCTCCATCGCCGCGCCTGTGCCGACTCTTTCGCCGTATAATCTGGCAGGCAAAACCTTGGTATTGTTGATAACCAGACAGTCCCCTGCGCGCAGATACTCTTTAATGTCCCGAAAATGCCGATGCTCACGCTTTCCGCTGTCCTTATGCACCACCATCAGACGGCTGGATGCTCTGTCCGCAAGCGGCTCCTGCGCAATCAATTCTTCAGGCAGGTCAAAGTAAAAATCACTTGTTTTCATTTCTGTTCCTCTTTATCTTCTCAACATATAATCCGCCGCATATTTCTCACCGAAAATCCTCAGCATTTCCTTACGGTACATCCGCGTGGAATCATCGGGCAGATAATCAAACCCTTCTATATCATAATCATGCAGCACATAGCGTTCCTCCATATCCTGCGAATTGATAACCACCTCAGGGTCTGTCACCTTGCGGAAAATGCTCACAATTTCGCAGTCGGGGTCGGAAATGACACGCATAATCTGCAAAATTTCATCATCCTTGAGTCTTTTTACATACATATCCGTTCCCCCTTAATATTCCATCAGATATTTCACAACATACGGCTCGCCGAACCATTCATACATCATTTTTCTGTAAATATAATCGGAGCCTGCCCCTGCGCGATTCTTTCCTCTGATGAAATAATCATGCAGCTGATAGGTTTCAATATCCTCCTGAAATTTCGCCGTTACCTCCGGCACAGCGGAAACCGCAACCGCATCCTCAAAGCTTTTATCATAGGTACGGATTTTCAGAATCGTCAGTGCGCCGTCATCGGAAATGACATTCATCACCTTTCTGATTTGTTCCTCCGTCAGCTTTTCACAAAACATTTTTATGCCTCCTTTGCCCAATCGGCTGCTATTTTCTCCCAAAGCTGCTCCTTCCCGACACCGCAGAGTGTCTCTCTGACTGCCGCTTCGCTTGCCGCAATCCTGCGGTGCATGCCGCCGCAGCGCAGTCCCTCATCCAGAAACAGCCAAAGCCCGTCCCCTGCCGTTTCCCCTGTCAGGTTCGTTTCGGAAAAAACAACCGTATTGCCGTTTTCATCCTGCCAGCCTGTTCGGGAAAGCAGGAAGGCTCTGAATTCCTTCATAATATCAGCCCTCAATCGTAATGCCTGTATAATAATGGCACAAAATTTCCTTATAATCATAGCCCATCTGCGCCATGCCCTGTGCGCCCTTCTGGCTCAAGCCGACACCATGACCGCTGCCGCTGCCGGAAAATACGAATTTTCCATTCGCAACGGTGCTGATGCTCACGTTGTAAACCGTATAGGCTTCATTATCGGTATTCTGCGCAGGCTGTGCTGCATCCACATCAACGGAAAGCTTTTTCCCATTCAGATAGGAAAGCGCGCCCTCTGTTTTTGCAACAATGCCCTGCCTTGCCACCGCAGAAAGCAGACCGCCCTTCGCACTTGTGCTCGTGCCGCCCGTTACCGTGCCGCCCTTGCCGTTAATCGTAAACATCTTGCTCGGCAGCGTGCCGCAGGCAGAGGAAAAATAGGTCCGAATGGCTTCCTTCGTCAGCGTTTTTGTACCGCTTGTGCCGACGATTTGCATCTCCTGCACCCGCCCGCCTGTGGAAAGCTTCGTAATCACAATATCCTTCGCTGTGCCGATATTCTCACCCTTCGCCTGCAAAAGCGCAGTCAGCTCATCCAGTGTCAAAGTCTTTGCCCAGCTGTTATCGCCATATTCCCCCGGTTCGGGAACCGCACGCAGATACGGTACCGCCGCATTCCATACGTTTTCACTGCTTTCGGTATAGCCGCCTGTAGATGCGGAGAACACCGCTTCAATCGGGCTGCCGTTGTAGCAGGCAACCTCGCCTGCCGTTGCATCTACCGCCGCTGTGGTGGCATCCGACTCATTGCTGTAGCCCTTATAAACCTGACAGGCTGTGGTGTCGCAGAGCTGATAGCCGCTGCCCGTATGCGCGCCCAGCTTCGTCATGGCATAGGTGCGCGCCGCAACCGCCTGCGCCTTCAGCGCTTCTGCGTCATAGCTTTTCGGCATTTCGGAAGGCACCACGCCGTAGAGATATTCCTCTAAGCCAATGATATTCACGCCCGTCATGCTGCTGCCATTCACGGAAAACGTCAGCATTCCGCGGTAGGGCATGCTGTTGAGCTTAAAGGTATCTGCCACATTGCCGCCCATCATGACGGCATTCTCCGGCACAAGCACAGGGGCTTCGCCGCCCGTAATCGCAACGCCCTCAAAGGAAACGCGGCTTGCATTTTCATCTGCCGCAGCCTCCACAGCGGAAACAGAGGCATCCTTCACATAGACCGTCCAGTCCCCTCCGCTCAGGTACGCCGCATAGGTGTCCAATCCGCTTTTTTTCATGTCATTTGCCATGTCCAATGCGTCCGCACAGTCCATCGTTTTGTCCACTGCGATATAGTCCCCCACGGCAGGCCTTGCCGTAAACAGACCGCTTGAGGTAATCACGCCGCCCCTTTGAAAGCCATCGCCCTTCTGCATGCCAATCTGCAATTCCCACACACCGATGCTTGCGGATGCCACGTTTTTACAAACCGATTCCAGCCCGACACGCACCGTATCGGGTACTGTATATGCCATTGCTTCTACGGGTGCCGCACTCAAAAGCATGGCACACGCCAGAATCGAAGCAATTTTCTTTTTTCCCTTCATATCTATCCCTCCTCATGATTTTTGGAGCTGTTTCCTTCTTTTGTATGCTATCGTTTCATTATAGCACAACTTTCTTCTTTCTTACAGGGGAAATTCCGATTTCTTGTTTTTATATGAATACAAAAAACTTTCAAATTTTGTATTGACAAAAAAGCAATTTGGTGTTTAAATTGTATTCATTCCAATACAACACAACAAACACAGGGAAGAGGAGTAGTAAAACCTTTGGATGTTTTCAGAGAGTCTGCGGCTGGTGCGAGCAGATAACGGAAGAATGTTTGAACTGGCCTCGGAGTGGTTCGCTGAACTGAGAGCAAGTAGGCGCAACCGGCGAGTCGGCCGTTATACCGACAGGATATTGGTTCTTACAGCCTGTATCTGGGAAAGTGTATTCCTTTTCGGGAATAAAAAAGAGTGGTACCGCGGAGATTTCTGGTCTTTCGTCTCTTAATGAGGGAGATGAAGGGCTTTTTCTTTTGCTCATCGCTCATTCTAACCACGCATACAAACGAACCAAAGATAAAATCAAACAAAAAACACACGCAGAATTTTAAGGAGGAACTACCAATGATGAACTACACAAAATACAGACCCTACCCCACAATGGACATGCCCAACCGCAAATGGCCCAATAACACCATCACAAAAGCACCCGTATGGTGCAGCGTTGACATGAGAGACGGCAACCAGTCCTTGGAAATCCCCATGAACCTGCCCGAAAAGCTGAAATTCTTCCAGTTTCTGGTGGATACAGGGTTTAAGGAAATCGAAATCGGCTTCCCTGCGGCAAGCGATACCGAATTTGAATTTGCAAGATGCCTGATTGACAACAACCTGATTCCCGATGATGTTACCGTACAGGTGCTGACACAGAGCAGACCCCACATCATCCATAAAACCTTCGAAGCATTGAAGGGTGCAAAAAAAGCAATCGTACATCTGTATAACTCCACCTCCACCCTGCAAAGAGATGTTGTTTTCGGCAATTCCATGCAGGAAACCATTGATCTGGCAGTTGCAGGCGCAAAGCAGATTAAGGAAGAAGCAGCAGCTATCCCCGAAACGGAGTTTTTCTTTGAATATTCTCCCGAAAGCTTCACAGGCACAGAAATGCCCTTTGCCGTAGAAATCTGCAATGCGGTTCTGGATGTCTGGGAGCCCACACCCGACCACAAGGCAATCATCAACCTGCCCTCTACCGTAGAAATGGCGACACCCAATATCTACGCCGACCAGATTGAATACTGCTGTGAAAACCTGAAATACAGAAACAGCATTTACGTCAGCCTGCATGCACACAACGACCGCGGCACAGCCGTAGCGGCAACCGAGCTGGCTATGCTGGCAGGGGCTGACCGTGTGGAAGGCACACTGTTCGGCAACGGTGAAAGAACTGGAAACGTTGATATTGTCACACTGGCAATGAACCTGTTCTCTCACGGCGTT
>ENA-ORNZ01000833-ORNZ01000833.1-human-gut-metagenome-genome-assembly--contig:-NODE-833-length-36730-cov-4.977969_pt1 | contig 36730 bp, 27 predicted proteins | sample MGYA00242124_ERZ509040 | MGnify/ENA primary metagenome ERZ509040 (study PRJEB26280, sample SAMEA2338733) | human gut metagenome | biome: human gut; feature: human-associated habitat; material: faeces... | reverse complement strand
CGATCACTTTTCCAGTCACGAATCTATCTTTATAAGTATACCATAATATCGGCAATAAATCTATTTTATTATGAAATATTCAACTTTTATTTTGCCGTATTTAATAGTTCTTCCTTCCTATTAACATAAAAAATGGCAAAGTGCTTATCGACAACATTTCACCGTTGGATGTTGGTAAATAAAATATCCTATAAATACGATTGGTGTGAAAATTCCCCTCATCCTGTTTTTATTTCTCACAAACTATGATACAATCATTAGAAATAGCCGACAAAATCCAAGGAGGAAATCAACGTGGAGAAAAAACGGATTCGGGACTTTGGAATCGTACCCGGAAGAGTGAAAACAGGAAAAAGAAATACGATTACGGATGTACCTGGTGTACTGGTAGGACACTGTACTGTGAACACAGAAGAAAATCATACCGGTGTGACCGTGATCATCCCTGGACCGGACAATGCATTTGCAAATCACTATACGGCGGCAGCCTATGTCCACAATGGATTTGGGAAAAGTGCCGGTCTGGTACAGGTAGAAGAGCTTGGGACCCTTGAAACGCCGATCGCCCTTACAAATACGTTAAATGTCGGAAAGGTTTGGGATGCACTTGCCGGTATCGTGATCGAGCAGTGCCAGAATGATGGGCTGGAACCCATGAGCATCAATCCGGTCGTTGGCGAGTGCAATGACTGCCGGATCAACCAGATCCAGAAACGTGCAGTTGGTGAAAAAGAAGTGCGGCAGGCTTTTGCGGTCGCTGCCGAGGAGTTCGAAGAAGGGGATGTCGGCGCCGGCGCCGGTACCATCTGCTACGGCATGAAGGGCGGAATCGGATCTGCGTCCCGCGTGATCTGTATTGGTGAAAAGGAATACACCATCGGCGTTCTGGTTCAGTCAAACTTTGGTGCAACCGAAGACTTTGTGCTGAACGGAGAAGCTGTTGGTCCAAAAATTCTGGAATGGAAGCAGGAAAAGAATGATATGGCTGCATCCGAAGAAGACAAAGGTTCGATCATGAGCATTCTGGCTACCGATCTCCCATTGACAAGCCGTCAGCTCAAACGGATTCTGAAAAGAACAGGGGTCGGCATCGCACGAACCGGCGGTTATACAGGACATGGAAGCGGAGAAGTCATGATCGGCTTTACAACCGCAAATCGGATCCCATCCGGTCGTGAGGAGGAGCTGCTCCAGATATCAGCAATTCCGGAGCATGTGATCAACCGGGCTTTTCTCGCTGCTGCGGAAGCTGAACAGGAAGCGATTCTAAATTCCATGACGGCTGCAAAACAGACACGCGGAAGAGAGGGAGAGCTGTATTACAGCCTTGCAGAATACCTTAACGACAGGGAAGCCTGAACCTCAAAATAGACTTGAAGCACCATTTCCGGTATATCACCGGTTCTGGTGCTTCTTTCATTCTAAATGCCCAGCGATAACCTCTGTTCAGAATCAGTCCATTGGGCGATATCTACACTCTTTCACAAGCAATCATACTTCGCCGACTTCCCCTTCGCCTTCTCCACCGGATACTTTCTCTCGTTCATCCCCATCTTCATATTCACGATCTCATCCGCGTCAAGTCCCAGCTTGTCCAAAAGGTTCTGGGAGTATACGATCACATCCGCCAGCTCCTCTTTTACATGCTGCAGGTCATACTCCTCATCGTTCCACTGGAAGCACTCCAGGAGTTCTGCTGCCTCGATGACGATAGATTTCGCAAGGTTCGCGGCAGAATGGAACTGCTCCCAGTCGCGGTCATCGGTGAATTTGCGGATTCTGTCTATGGTTTCCTGTTTCATAAAAATTTCCTCTTTTCCAGTAAATGATCTCATTTCAGTTGTGTTCTGAGCATGAGCAGATAAGCCACTCCCATCCTGCTCCTATCTGCCGCTTATTACTTCCATTCCTTCCACACCTCCGGCTGATACCCCAGTGTGGACTGTTTCCCGTTTCTTACAACCGGCGTCCTGATCACGGACGGATTTTCCAGAATCTTCTCTAACTTATCCTCATCCGCGATATACTTGATCAGTGCAAGCGTATCCTTATCTTTTCCATCCCAGTTGACCATATTTTCGATTCCGCCGTTGACCTCTGCAACTGAACGAAACTCGCCTTTGCTCATTCCCTTCTCTTTCATGTCAATAAACTGGTATTTGATACCGCGCTCTTTAAAAAAACGCTCCGCCTTCTTTGTATCATTGCACTTTTTTGTGCCAAAAATCTGTATGTTCAAAACATTCTTACTCCTTTTCTGTCCTGGAAATATGCCCTGGCTGTTACTCCTCCATCATCTCAAACAAACTCATCTGCTCCATCTTAAACTCCGACAATACCATCCGTTTCGTCTCCTCACCCTTCATATGGGTCACATCCACTCTCTGTACCCCATTCCGGATACTGGATTCGACAAGCTTTAATACATAGATATTATCAAACCGGTTGTAAATGGAATCGCCGCCTAATCCGAAAAGACAGATCAACTGCGTGTTTGTCTTTTTTGCCATCTCGATCAGGGGTTTTAAGAGATGCTCCGCATTTGTCTGGGCAAACGGGTTGTCCATGATCAGGGTCTTTCCTTCCTCTCCAGAGGTAAAGAGATCCGTCTCATCGCGCCGCATATAGCTTAAAAGGCAGGTCAGGATCACGAAGGCGGACAGGAATCCTTCGCCGCCGGAGTTGGCGGATACCTCGGACCAGGAGATCGGCACTTCACGCTCCGCCTCGATCTTGTACAGCCGGATCTTCACGTTCTGGATCCCTGCGACATCGTCGTACAGTTTTCTGGTGGTGATCACTCTTCCCAGAAACTCTGTCAGATTTCCATTTTTTTCGATCGTCTCGATTCCAAGCTTCACGATATTTTCAAAATAGTCATGCAGCTTCAGCCGGAAGTGCTCTCTCTCCGTCTCCCAGTCAGGCACCTGGATCCGAAGCATTTTCAGACTTCTTCCTCTCACAGAGATCGTAGAGTTCTTATCGATCATGCCGATATTCGCATTGATCTGCTCGACGTATTCCAGAAACATCATTTCCAGATTTTTCTGTTCATCATCGATATGGGCGAGATCGATCTTCAGTTTTTCCAGCTGATTTTCATACGCCTGCCGGTTCATTTCAAACTGCCTGAACAGATTCCGCGGGCTGTCTGTCTGGGAGAGCAGGCTGTCGAAAGTCTTTTTAAAGTAATCATCCGCATACGTTTTTCCGGACGCGATCACGCGGATCAGCTCAGACACGTCACCCCTGCACCGGTCCAGTGCCTTGGAACTCTCCGTGATCTTCCTGCGGATCTCCTTCTGGTATCCTTTTATGACATCCATTTCCTCATTCCGCACATCCGGGACCCGCTCCTGAATGGACAAAAGAATTATATTCTCTCCGGTTTCCGAATGCGCGTCAGCCCCACTCTCTGGAATCAGACTATCTGACGCGATCGAACTCTCCACAGACATCCGTTCATCTGCAGAACTCAGACCATCTCCAGAAATCAACTCTGCAGGAATCGGCTCATCCACATATTCCTCCACGCCTGCCTCCTGCGAAGCTATCTGTATATTTCTCTCCCGAAGCTGACTCAATTTCTTCTGATGTGCCGTAAGCTCATATTCCTTGAGATTCAGACGTTTTTCGAATTCCGTATCTGTGATCGTCTTTCTCTCTGCCGGCTGCTCATATCCAGTTTCCTTTTTCAGATTCTTCATATAGAGCGTGATCGTTGTTGTCAGCGCGCCTTCTTTTCTTCCAAGAGCCGTATTTTCTTCGTTCGCTTTATTAAGTTCCCTCTCCGTCTGCTTTTTCTGCCGCTTCCATGCGTCATACTGTTCTTCCGTACACACGAGACTCTGGTATTCTTTCTCCGGGATCTGACTGTCCTCATTTTTCTTTTTGAGCTCTGTCCTCTTCCCGCTGATTCTTCCGATCCAGTCCGTCTGTGACTTTCGAAGCTCTTCCACACTGTCCGATATCACCTTCGTCAGCGCATAGTATCTCGCTTCCAGCTCTTCCGAGGTCATCTGCGTCAAAGAAGACAGATCCCTGTTCTCCGCTGTTCTCGCGATCTCTTCAAATTCCGCCTGTTTCTTCTCCTCGCGGTCGATCTTCTCCGCAAATTCCTTCACCAGTGCCCTAAGTCCCATCTCCTGTTCCCGGAGTTCACCCAGACGCACGGAAAGCGCTGTCTGCTTCTCCGTAAGTTCACGATTCTCCTTTTTCAGACGTTCCAGACTTGTCCGGTCCGTCTCATACTGATCATATTTTTTGAGGAGGATCTCAAACTGTACGTCCATTCTCTTTAAGCCGTCGATCTGTTCCTTTACCGTATCCGCAAGCGTTTCGATCTCTTTTTTCTCCTCTTCCAGCCTGCTCTGCTCCCGATAGATCTCTTCCAGACGTCCTTTTACGGCTGTCCTCTCATCCTTCAGACGATTGATCTCTTTTTCTGTCTGCTGACAGAGAGCCGTGCTGAACGTCTGATTTTCAACCACACTCCGGTAGCTTCTGTAGGTCTCAAGATCGGCGTCCTTGTCCTCCACCGCCTTTTTCAGATCTTCGATCTCCCGGCGGATCTTCCCCAGAATCTTTTCCAGCTCCTCCCGGTCAAGAAGATGTGTGTTGAACATGACATAAAAATGTACATTCCCATAAGCCGCAAATCTGGAATCTACATGTTCCTGCTCCTGTTCCAGTTCTTCCTTCACAATGATCGGAATCGGGAAGCTTGTATATAATTCCTCCCCGTTCTTTTGAAATCGCTCAAGGAACGACCGTTCCATCAGGATCGAGTAGGGAATAAACGGATTCTTCTTCACAAGTTCGGCATTTTCTTCGGCTGTCCTGCCATTTTTTGAGAGCCATTCCATTCCGTATACAAGGTCGATCCCGTTCTGCTCCATATAAGTCCTGATGTTTTCCGGAAGCTCCGTGATCTTTCCCTCTTTTAACTGTCTGAAATGTTTTTCCTGATCCCCCTTTTTCCGAATCAGTCTGCTTCTCGCGACATCTAATTCCCTGATCTTTCCGTCAAGCTGATCCAGGATCAGATCTCTTCTGTCAAGATGTTCTTCGTCCACATTGGCATATTTCATGATCCGCAGACGTTCCGTTTTTTGTCTTTCCAGATCTGCAAGTTTCTCAGAAACATGGTCTAACTTATGGGCAATGTCATTTAACGTCACAGTTCCGTCCGAAGCTTCCTGCGAAAGCTTTTTCCGGGTCTGTTCCTGTTCCATAAGTTTCCGGGCGTATTTCACCGACTTATTTTTCTTCTCCTGCAGTCCCGCATCGATCTCCTTCCGGAAAATCTCCAGCGCTCCATCTTCATAAAGCCCAAGGAGATTTCTCCTGAGGTCGGCGCCAAACTCCCTGTTAAAGGAGTCTTCCACCTCATCATAGCTCCTGACTCTGCTCTCTTTCGCTCCGATATCTCCGCTTAATTTCCGGATCTCCCGCTCCTTCTCGTCCCGCTCCCGTTGTGCATTTTCCCGGGCTCTTTCCGTTTCCGCAAGTGTTTCCTCCTCCGACTGTCTCTGATCCTTCAGCTTTTTGGCATTTTCCGAATACAGCGCATATAAGCGGCATCCGATCTTCTCGATCTCATCCTTCGATTCTTCCGTTTTCTGTAAAAGTACCTGAAGTTTCGCGTCCACCTCCGCCTTCTGGCGTTCAAAGTCCTTTAATTCCAGATAGATCTTATGAAGATCATACGTATCGATCTTTCGTAAGAGATGATTCTTCAGAGACGTGAGTCTTGTGATCTCGATCTCCTGCTGCGCTCTCTGTGAAAGGATCTCTGTTTTCTGGTCCTCACTGAGATAGATCTGGTAGGAGAGCTGTTCATAAACGATCTGTCTCTGCTCTCTCTCGATCTGTTCGAACTTCTCCTGACCGGCAGAGATCTCTGTCTGCAGCCGATCCAGTTCTTTCCGGAGCGATTTCGCATAGAGGATTATCTCTGTTCTTAGGTTCACAGCGTCCCGGTCTTTCTGCGCATAATCATCAATCATATTTTTCAGCGGTTTCGTGTCCTCAAAATACTGTTCAATGATCCCCTTGCGGCGGATCTTCGACTGATTGCTCCGGTACTGTTCAATAAACTGGAATGCCAGCTTCCGGAACTCGTCGATCTTATTCTTTTCCTGATTTAATTTATCCTCGATGGGACGCAGAAACCAGTTTTCCACCAGATCCTTTTCATCCTTTGCGTTCTGGAACAGCTCCGAAAGCCCGGACTCCTTCTGGTTTACCTTCCGGATAATGCTCTCCCATTCTTTATTGTTGATCTGATACTGGCGGAGTGTGGAAAAATACTGGCGTCTCCCGTACTGGCTCGCCATATCATACAGGCGGAAATTCCCCGGCTCACTCCTGCTGATCTCTTCCAGAAGATTTTTGCATTCTCCGAAGCCCTTCAGGATCTTTTTATTTCCGTCCTGTCGAATGATTGGAAGATTGTCAAGGTCATATTTACAGCCATTCGAATAGCTCCCGGTAAATGTGTACATTTCCAGCTCTTCCGTGTCATTATCTTCCTTCTGGTTTTTCCGCACCATCATCCCCGCCAGAAAACGATCGATTCCATTGTCAAGGATCCATTCCGTCATGAGGAACGTCGGACGGTTCGTCGTAAAATAACTCTTAAACGGCCGATCTCCGAAATCCCGGTATGTCCGGTTCACAAAAAGACTCACGATCATCTGCACCAGTACGCTTTTCCCACCGCCGTTGCGCAGGGAGATCAGCGTATTCTGACCACCGAGATCAAAGGTTTCGTCGTCGATCTTTATGGTATTATTATTGTAATTCAGGTTTAAAATCCGGATCCGCGATATCTTACTCATGTGTCTCCCCCAATGTCTCCATGATCCTTGCGTAATTTTCCTTGTTCAGGATCTTGTATTCCATAATGTTGTCGAGTTTTGCTGTGGTCTTGATCATCTCATCTTCCGGGATAAAGATAATCAGCTCCTGTCGGTCCAAAAAATTACAGATAATGCTCACATATCCTTCCTTCGTATACTTTGACCGGCTGCCTGCCTCCACACTCTTTAACGCTTCATAAGCTTCACTCATGCTCTTATAATCCAGAACAGTTTCGTACATCTCGGTGTAAAGATTCGTTCCATCCTGCTCCCTCTCCTGTTCAAGCGCGAGTCCCGCCTTCAACCGCTCTGACACGATATTCTGCAGCTCTCCGAGTTTCAGGAATTCTCTGGATTTGCTGGTGCTTCCCTGCCCGTCATAGAATTCTGCAAGCAGCGTCAGGATCACAAACTGAGCCAGATAGTAATCTCGGTCCGTGGCATTGGGTTTACATAATTCTTTTTTCAGATCTGCCTTCGTAAATCCAAGATATTTATTGTCGATATCCGGCATCAGATAGATCGTGGTTCCGTATCTCTCGATCTTACAATCCGCAATCTCCGCCTGATTTTTCACTAAATTCATGACCTCCTCGTGCTCCACATAGGCACGGTACAGATCATTGACTCCCGCGTCCAGATCGCTTAATGCTCCATGGCACAAAAGGTAGTAAAATATTTTCTGGCTGTATGTGATTATCTCTGCTTCGTATGCCATCTCTTATCTCTCCTCATAACAAAAGCCCACGTTAGAACATTTGAAATTTCTCCGGTTCCCGGCTTCGTCCATCACGTTTTTAAAATGTACATGTTTCCCGTCTTCCATTGGGAATATATGGATCTTCCCGATTTTCCGGTATCTCCGGTCTTCCAGAATAGCCAGAAGCATCTCATTCAGTACAAAGCCCTCTGAAGCATCCATGAGATAGTCTGTCTGTTCTTTCTGAATCGTCCCGATATCGATCGTTCCGGCTGTCAGGAACTCGATGATGACTTCCCTGAATATTTCCGCAGTTGGAAGCAGCCGTTCCCGTTCTTCCTCTTTACAGCTGATATTTAATGTTTCCAGTGTCATTTCCTTATGGATTACCAGCTGTTCCAGGATCACATTGACGCAGCCCTCATATTTTTTCATCCGTTCCTGCCTGCTCTGCTCCTTTTCCCGGTTGTATTTTTCCTCATCAAAATCCAGTTCCATAGACTCATCTTCCACATCTGATTTCTTTAGCTTTTTCTGATATTCCATCATTTTTTCCGGGTTGAAAATCTTATTTATCCGGCTGCTAAACAGGGGCGCAAATATTTTATCCGCGTTTTTCAGAAGTGACGCATCCTTCAAAATCTTGTCATAGACATCACTCCGGAACGGAAACCGCTGCACCAATGTCATATTGGAATAATTTTCCAACTCCTCATCGTACAGTTTCTTCAGGTCAAAGTGCTGTCCCAGAATCCGCTGATGCTCGTCCAGCGTCTGCGTCAGATACCGTCCGATCGTTCTGAGATTTCCCAGATTCGCTTTTTCTTTTTCCGTGAACTCTTCCGCATTCATCTGCTTTTCTTCGAATTCTTCAATTTTTTCTTCAATAAAATCGCGGTGGAGCCGGAACTTTTCCCTGGTCTCCACCACGGTGCTGATATTGTCCTCCACTAATTTTCCATACTCTTCCACGGAATAGGATAAAGCGTTTCTCCGGACGGCTAACATTGCCTCCTCGATCTTCTGGCTCTGTTTGCGCAGCTGACCGAAAATATTTTTGATGTCATCGACAGCCCGGTTATAATCTGCCTTTTCCAAATGCATTTTAAAAAGCATTTCGTGAACAGAAAGCTTCATATTATTTTCCATTTCCATTGTTGCCAGCAGCATGTTATATCCCTCGTCCGTCAGATAATAGGAGGTTCTCCTGACTCCATTCTCCAGATATACGACCTTATTATCAATATAGCGGATATTGATGTCCTGATAGGTCCGTTTTTCATAATCAAAGGCCTTAAAATACATGGAAGAACCGCTGTTCCCAAGGATATCTTCCACCATAAACCTTGCAAATTCCTGACTTTTCTCAAAGTTTAATTTCCGCCCGTAATATCCGTAGCTGATGTCCTCCACAAATGACGCGATCTCGTCCATCGTGCAGTTTTCTTCCCGCAGAGAATACTCCATAATGAAAAGGAGCAATGTAAACAGCATATTCATCTGCTCATCCCGTGTCTCGATCCCATATTCTTTCCAGAGCTTTTTATCAAAGCTGTTGCTGCAAAGCACCGAATATCGGCCGACGCACTTCATTCTCTGATCAAAATTTTTCAAAAAATCTTTATCGATCATCATTTATCACCAATCATGTTCATTTAAAATTTCCTGTGGAATGTATTTTCCCATATCAAGCAGCTCCCGGATCTGATGCCTCCGCTCCGCATCAAATGCCGACAAAAAGCTGGTTCCGATGTTGGCGTTCTGCTTTTCCTTCATATCCGGTAGTCTGGAAAACCCAAGCTGCCATGCCTTATCTAACATCTTTTCATACGCCTCTTTAAAAATATGGATTCCGCTCTCCCGGTACTGCTTCTGCTCGATCAAATGTTCAAAGATCAGAATGCCCTCAAAATCAAGATCACCGAAATAAAACAATGCATTCTTTCCCAGGAAGTATCGTTCCGCACCATTGACATAATCCTCAAAGGTCTTCCAGATTCCTTTTCCGGCTCCGTAGATCACTGTACCGAACTCCCTTCCCATGATCCTGTCATTTCCGGAATTCATATATCTCCGAATATCAAAAAAGGTGTCCTTATTTTCTATGATCAGAATATTCTGCGGTGTCTGCTTGGAACAGGAATAATAAGAAAGCGGCTCTGATGTTTCATAAAAAGCCAGCGTTTCCGGAGTGATCGCAACTCTCTTACAAAGCTCAAGACCGCCCTCTCTCTGGAAATACTTCTCCCTGTGGAAAATCTCAAAGCTGCGCTCATTCATTGTTTCCTGAACCAACAAAAGCTCCGAATGATCCTTTAGATAATCGCTCAAAAGCTGCAGCTTCTCCCTGTCCCTCTCGTAGCATTCCGGATGTTCTCGGTAATAGAACGTATTGATCCTGGGATGATACCGATATTTCAGTTCCTCATAAAGCTCCGTATAATCCGCTTCTTTTTCGTATTCCCAAAAGCATAGCGGCAGTGCCGGCTTCCTCCCGTTATTCTTTGCACTTTTCATCGGAACAAGCTCTCCGTTCTCGATCCGCCGCATGACAACTTCATAAAACTTTGAATAATCTGCCTCCGAAAACTCTGCTGACAGCTCCTGTAAGTAGACCTTGTGTTTCTTCATCTCCCTGACTCCGCTCCTTTTTCCACGCTCGCTTTATATGTATCTTAGCATCAGGAGGCGGAAATGCCAAGGTGATTTCGCGATTCTCTGATTCAGAAAAAATATTTCCTGCTGCAAAAAAGAACCAGAAGGAATCATTCTCCCTCTGGTTCTTATCTTCATTCATGTTATGTTACGGAATCAGAAATTCAATCCTCCAGCCTCGGTCCAACCTCTTTCGGGATCGGGCAATCGTACTCGCCGTTTGTCTCCGCCATCCACTCGTCATGAGCTTTTTTCAGGATCTCCGGGCTTTCCATGGTCTTTAATGCTGCTAACGCCATCGCCTCGCCGGCATTTAACATCGCCTTATGTGCGATCCCGGTATTTCCGTGAGCGGTCATCTGCCATGTATGTGCTGCAGTCCCAAGAGTTGCAGTCGCAGTCGTACACATCGCAGTCGGGATCACATAGCTTGCATCACCGACGTCTGTAGATCCGGCCTGGACCTTACCGTTCCAGACAAGCGGTGCGATTCCGGTATGAAGCGGATGCGCCTCGATCTCCTCGATATGATTTGCGCCAAACATTCTGCGCATATTGGCGCGCTTTGCCTCCATCTCATCCGGTGTCGCGGTCTCATGGAAGAATTTTGACGCCAGGGCAAAGTCCGCCTCGTCGTATTTCGGAGCACCGATCTCCTCCATGGACTCGTGGAGAACTTCTGAGAGGACATGGTTCGGGATATAGTCGGAAAGTCCGGCGTAAAGCTCGTATGTCATCTCGGTTCCCGTCATCTTTGCGGCGCCTTCCGCCACATCAACGACGCGCTTGTAGATCTCCTTCACCTGCCACGACTTTGGTGCGCGGATAAAATAGTGGACTCTGCTGTGTCCTTGGACAACGTTCGGGGCGATTCCTCCTACATCACGGTACGCGTAGTGGACTCTCGCGTCGGAGATAATGTGCTCCCGCAGGTAGTTGACTCCGACGCTCATGAGCTCCGCAGCGTCCAGTGCGGAACGTCCAAGTTCCGGGGCTGCTGCCGCGTGGGAAGTCACACCCTTAAAGTTGAAGAACACGCTGACATTCGCCAGTGTAGACTCGGACCAGATCGCATTCTTATCGCCCGGATGCCATGTAAAAGCAGCATCCACACCGTCAAATACACCTTCTCGTGCCATGATTGCCTTTCCGTCTCCCTTTTCCTCACTCGGGCAACCAAAAAGGATCACAGTTCCCGCTTCCGGGTGCTCCTCGATATAAGCTTTTACAGCAAGCGCTGCCGCCATAGCACCCGCACCGAGGAGGTTATGTCCGCATCCATGTCCATCCGGGTTGTCCCCTGCGGCTTCCTTTCGCATCGTGCAGCCGCCTTCCTGGGACAGCTCCGGCAGGGCGTCATACTCGGCGAGGAAACCGATCACCGGCTTTCCGCTTCCGTATACAGCCTTGAACGCCGTCGGCATACCGCCGACTCCCATCTCCACCTGGAATCCCTCTTTTTTCAGGACTTCCTCGTAGAGCTTCGCGGTCTTGAATTCATGGAATCCGACCTCTGCGTAGTCGAAAATTTTGTCGCTGACATCAACGATCAGAGCTTTTTTATCTGCAACTGCTTTTAAGACAAATTCTTTTTTATCCATATTATTTGTCCGAATTTCCGGATCTTCCTTTCTTAAATTTATCAGGAAATTACGCCTGTGCCGCATGTTTTCATATTTTCCACCGACCAGGACGCTTATTTTCCCTTTACGCGCTGATCTTTCCCTTTTTATAAAGTGCTAGGGAGTAAATCACCGACAAAATAATCACACCGACCATAATATAGCTCTGGTTTGAGGAGAACACCTTGCGACCGATCACTAAGATCGCGATGATCGGAAGTGCGATCGGAACGATGGCCTGCTTCGGGGCCTTTAAGATGAACGGGAACAACAGGGCACCCATAAGTGCCGGAACCATGTTCTGGAATGCCGGCTGTAAGAACGCATTGTTGTAGATCGGCTCAAAGAGCGGAGCTAAGAACAGCATTCCCAGGAATACAATGGCTGTTGTCACGAATGTGGATGCCGCAACGGCGATGATCGCAACGACATCGGCGCGGTCACTTCCGGCTGTGTATCCTGCAACTTCCATAGCGTTGACCGCCGCCGGGACTTTCATATTGCTGACATTACCGGTAACACAGGACATGTAGAGCGCGCCGCTTCCGATGATCGGCATGAAGGACAGGTTCTCACAGATACCGCTGATGCTGAATGTCAGTAGAAGCGGGATCGCATTTTTCAGAATTTCCGGAATATTCATGGAAATTCCATTTACTGCGGCAAGTCCGAAAGGAACCGCCATGAAGCTGATCAGGGCACAGACAACTGTGATTCTTCCGAGTCTGTGGATCTTATTATAAAAGCTGTTATCTTTCATATCGTTTTTCCTCCTAAATAAGCAGATTCGCTACACATGCACCGAGCATTCCAACGATCATGCTGAGCGGGAATGCGAACTCTTTCAACTTCTTGTGGTTCGCCGCAAACTTGTTTACGAAGATCGATGTGATACCGGCAACCAGGATCGCTGCAACCGCCGGGATGTTCGCGATATTTGTGAAATGCGGAGCTGCCATGGTTCCATAGAGACCGAGGAACATTGCTGTCGTGATGATCGGAACGAGCTTCGCGTTGCTGTTCTTGATGGACTCGACTTTCTTATCGTACGCCTTTAAGAAGAAAACGTTGAAAATATTTCCGCCAAGAATTCCAATTGTTACAACAAACAGAATAAACACAAAAGTATCAGCCGGGATGTCCGGGACGGTGATGGATTCCAGGCCCAGCGCTTCTGCCGCCATGTTCGCGACCATGGTCTCATATGCCGCGGACCCTACAACGCTTAAGCGGAGCCACGGGAAATAGCGGCCCAGGGACGGAACTAAGAGCAGGTAACTCACAATGATCGGGAGTGACGGGATAATAGAGAAGATCGCGCTGCTTCGTGCGGCTTCCTTCATCTCCTGGTCTGTCATGTTCAGTTCTTTTCCGCGTTTGAATGCCACGATCATAAAGATCACCGGCTGGAGAAGAACGATCAGAATGGTGATTCCACAAAGAATTGCCATCGTCGTACTGTTTGCTAACTGCAGATGCGTACTCATAGTGATTCCTCCTTATGTATAGCCCGGAATGCAATAGTTACAGATCACTCGCCAGTTTCTATATCTGTTTGGTTTGACATATCCGGTTGATTGGTATACACTTGATTATACCATTTCTACAGAGTTTTACAAATTTCCCGTTTTCATCACGTTATAACTGAAACGTTATAAGTCAGTATTCATCCGGGCTGTGATATATCCGTGATATTATAGATCATGTTCCCGGATTACATCCACAGGGCGGCTGGCTTTTATTTCAGAAAGGAGACCATCCCTATGAATCTTCAGAACATGGAATACCTCATCGAGATCTCAAACTGCGGTTCCATCTCCGCCGCCGCGAAGCACCTCTTCGTGACCCAGCCCTATCTCAGCAAGGTCCTCAGGGAGACGGAAAAAGAGTACGGGCTCACAATCTTTACCCGCGGAAAAAACGGAATTATCCCGACGGAATCCGGACGGCTCTTTCTCGACATGAGTCGGGATCTCATCGAGCACGCGAAACATTTTAAGACCACCTTTAAGGAACACTCGGAAGCTTACCGCCTGCGGGTCTCCTCCAGCAGCTGTTCCCACGCCAGCGATGCCTTTATCCGCATGGTGAACTCTCTTGCGGACACGCCGTTCCGTTTTTTCTACCGGGAAATGACCGGAAATGAAGTCATCGAGGATGTCTACACGAACCGCGCCGACATCGGATTTATCATGTATCCGGCCCATAAAGCAGACAAGATCCAGGAAATTCTCACCTTCCGCCATCTGGAAGCGCGCCCGCTGTTCCAGTCCCCGACACAGTTTTTCTGCCGGGTAGGACATCCGATTCTAAAGGAACTGGATAACCTGACACCGGAAAAGCTGTACCAGTACAACTTCGTCCTCTATCCAAGCGAGAGCACAAAGACCCGGGCCGCGGAGAGCGTTTACAATGACAAGACGCTGCAGCTCATCAACTGGAACAGGATCTCCCAGGTCATCTATGTCAACAGCCGCGCCCTGCTCCACAACGTGATCCAGCGCTCCGACTATCTCGGAATCGGATTGATCCCGATGCGGGAGCAGGTGGAAAACTATAATATCGTCTCATTCCCGCTTCCGGACTGGATGCAGCCGGAAGCCGACCGGTACGGCGATTATATCAGCGCCTATATTTTCCAGAAAGGTATCCAGCTGCCAAAGGCCGCCAGGGCGTATATCACGTTTCTGGAGCAGTTTTATGGTCCGGATTCGGGGTATGAGGAAGAATGCTTTGAGAACAAAAACCTGTAGAATTGTTTCGTTGAAATCTGCAGGATCGCCGTTACTGCACACGGGTAGGAATTTTCTGAACTGAAAATTCCGTACAGTACAGTGGTGGTAGTGGATTTTGCCGATTTGGAATGCGAAGCATCGGCAAAATCAGTTACTGTTTGCGCAAGGCGTGAACAGTAACGAATCGCCCTTTCGGCGAGTTTCTAAAAAATACCCGGAAGCTAAAAAGCTCTCAGAAAAACTGCTTTTGATCTGCAGTCTCTCCGGGAGCTTTTCTATGTCCGCCCGGACGGCTGTTTTTACACAGCCAGTCCAGACAATGATTCATTTCATATCTTTCACAGCGTTCTGATATCCGCTGCCTTTATCCCCACATCCGGGAATCTCACATCATCTTATCCACCATGCCCATCAGCTCATCACCGACGGCTTTGGACTTCGCCTCAGCATCATCCAGGGAGGTTCCCTTAACGCCATAGTAGAATTTGATCTTCGGCTCAGTTCCGGACGGACGGATGCAGAGCCATGCGCCGTCATTCATATCATAGTAGAGAACATTGGACTCCGGAAGACCTGTCTCTTTTACTTCGCCCGTCGCAACCTCTGTGATCGTGTTCTTCTTGTAATCACGGATAGAAGTTACCTCGTAACCGCCAAGTGCCTTCGGCGGATTCTTGCGGAAGTTCTCCATGATCTCCTGGATCTTCGCAAGTCCCTCAATTCCCTTTAAGCCGATGGATTTTACGGTATCTTTGTAGTAGCCGTACTTCTCGTACATGGCGACCATCGCATCCCATAAGGTCATGCCCTTTTCCTTGTAGTAAGCAGCAGCCTCACAGAGGGCAGCAGTCGCGGAGATCGCATCCTTATCACGGGCATATGTACCGATCAGGCAGCCGTAGCTCTCCTCCATACCGAACATGTAGGTTCCCTTGCCGGTTGTCTCTTCTTTTAAGATCTGCTGACCGATATATTTGAATCCGGTCAGGACCTCGACAAGCTTGCAGCCGTAGTGTTTCGCGACGGCATCAACCAGATTTGTGGTAACGATGGACTTTACGACCTCGCCGTCAGCCGGGATCTTTCCTGCTGCCTGTTTCTGGCTTAACACATAGTCACATAACAGGGAGCCGGACATATTTCCGGTCAGCGGGATATATTCGCCGGACTTTGTATCTTTTACATAGACGCCGAGACGGTCAGCATCCGGGTCTGTGGCGAGAACGAGGTCCGCGTTCTTCTCCTTCGCAAGCTTTAAACCAAGTTCAAATGCCTCGGCGGCTTCCGGGTTCGGGTAGCTTACGGTCGGGAAATCGCCGTTCGGGAGTTCCTGCTCCGGAACCACATAGACATTCTCAAAACCGATCTCCTTCATCACGCGGCGAGCCGGGATATTTCCGGTTCCGTGGAGTGGAGTATAAATGATCGTGATGTCCTTCTGCATGCGGTTGATCGCTTCCTGGTTAACGACCTGTGCTTTTACCTGGGCGATATATTTATCATCGATCTCTTTTCCGATGACCTGGAATTTTCCGCTCTTTAAAGCTTCTTCTTCCGTTGTTGTCTTTACTGTAGAAAGATCCTCAATGGCGAGAACTTCAGCTGTCACACCTTTGTCATGCGGCGGTGTGAACTGTGCGCCGTCCTCCCAGTATACTTTATATCCGTTATATTCCGGCGGGTTATGGCTTGCGGTGATGTTGATACCGGCGATGCAGCCTAACTCGCGGACTGCGAAGGACAGCTCCGGTGTCGGGCGCAGGGATTCAAATTTATACGCCTTAATGCCGTTTGCAGCAAGTGTCATTGCCGCCTCCATGGCAAATTCCGGGGACATATGGCGGGAATCGAAAGCGATCGCAACGCCCTTGTCGGCTCCGCCCTGTTTGATAATATAGTTCGCAAGTCCCTGGGTCGCGCGGCGGACTGTATAGATATTCATACGGTTGATTCCGGCTCCAATGATTCCGCGAAGTCCCGCAGTACCAAATTCCAGATCCATATAGAAACGTTCCTTAATTTCGTTTTCATCGTTCGCAATTGCCCGAAGCTCTTCTTTTGTCTTATCGTCAAAGTACGGATTGGCAAGCCATTCCTGGTAGATCTTCATGTAATCCTTCATGTTTTGACTCCCCTCATGCATTATTTTCCGGGGCGGAAAATATAATTCCAGCCACCAGTAAGATAGGTTCATTATATTACATTTCTAATGAAAAATAAAGTTATTTCCTCTCAAACACCCATTTAGTTCCCTCACATGTATATTGACAATTTTGACTAAATAGAATATGATGTAATCAGCTAAGGAATGTGAAAAGATCCCATGCGACAAAACGAAAACCCCAGAGGCCGTCATCCTCTGGGGTTTTCTCGCTCTTCACGGTGAGCTATTCCGTTCAGGCTGCTGCTGCCTAATTATCCCTGTCCAGCCATTTGCATATGTAGCAGCTAACTACACCTGCTAAAACAGAGACAAGAAATGTGAAAAGAATATCTTCCATACGACCCACCTCCTTTCTGCTGGAGGTTCGGCAGCAATTCCAGTATAACATATACTAATTTCTGATACAATCTATATCGATTCCATATCTCAACTCCTGATAATCTTCTTGTTTTAACCCCAAAAACCTTTTATAATAAGCATGTGTGGTGCAATCGAAAAATTTTCGCGTAAAAAAAATTTATATTGAGTGAGGATTCATATGGAAAATTACAAGAGCAAGATCGTAACTGCGGAGGCTGCCGTTGCGGCAGCCGTAAAAGACGGCGACTGGGTCGATTATGGATTCGGCGGCGGGTTCCCGGAACTTCTTGATAGGGCACTTGCTGCAAGAAAAGGGCATTTAAAGGACGTTAAGATCCGCGGCGGTCTCGTGATCCGTCCGCGCATCGAGGTCGTTGAGGCTGACCCGGAACAGGAAAGCTTCTCCTACTACAGCTGGCATATCGGTGACTATGAACGGAAACTCCAGACCCGTGGTCTCGTAAAATTCATGCCTGTGGTACTCCGCCTTCTCCCGACACTCTACCGCCAGCGCTATATCCGGACAGATGTTGCCTTCGTCCCGGTATCTGCTCCGGATGAGAACGGCTACTGTGGTCTCGGCATCTCAAACTTCGCATGGAGAACCATGTTTGAGAGTGCAGGAACTGTGATCTTTGAGATCAATGAACATTATCCGAAGCTTCAGGGTGTGGACGGTTCCCACCGTGTCCATCTCTCCGAGGCGGATTATATCGTGGAGGGCGCTCATGAGCCGCTTCCGGTAAGAACCTACAAAGCTCCGTCTGAAACAGATATCCAGATTGCGAAGCTCGTCGTAAACGAGATTCCGGACGGCGCTGTCCTTTCTCTCGGTGTCGGCGGCGTTCCGTTCACCGTTGCAAACATGTTGGCGGAGTCTGACCTAAAAGACCTTGGCTGTCATACCGGAACCATCAGTGACGCTTACTTAAACCTCTGGAAAGCCGGAAAGCTCACAAATGCGAAGAAAGAATTCGATACTGGGCTCTCCACATGGAACCTCGCGATGGGCTCCCAGGAGTTCTACGACTGGATTGCGGAAAATCCGAAGCTTTTCCACCCGGCTGACCTCGACTATGTCCATGATCCGCAGCGCATCGGAACCATGAAGAACGTCATCAGCATCAACGGCGGCGTACAGCTTGACCTGATGGGTCAGGAGAATGCTGAGTCCGCAGGAACCCGCCAGCTCTCCGGCATCGGTGGCCAGATGGATTTCCTTGAGGGCGCTTACCGTTCCGTTGGAGGAAAGGGATACATCTGCATCAACTCTGCGAGAAAAACAAAGGACGGAACCTTAAAGTCCAACATCGTCCCGTTCATTCCGGGCGGCTCCACTGTCTCCGCACCGCGTACCATGATCCAGAGCGTTGCGACCGAGTACGGCATCGCGAACCTCTCTGGAAAAACCTTAAGAGAGCGCGCCGAGTCCATGATCGCGATCGCGCACCCGGATTTCAGGGATGAGCTGGAGCAGTATGCGAAAGAGGCGTTCCACTAATAAATTAAACGTTCCATATTGAAAAAATCTGCGGCAGAATCCGATGATATTCCACTCACCGGATTTCTGCCGCAGATTTTATCTCATCCATATAAGACTCCTGCCTCATTGACAAGGATCTGCCTGATCCATTACAGACGTTTTTTCTGTGTATCCTAAAACTTCTCATCCCTGCACAAGATGTCAAAATTCTGCATGAGTTGTACTTTCCAGACAGTAAAACTTTGTTATAATGGACCATATAGAAACGAGAGGAGAATGTTGAGTATGAACAGCCCATTCTGGTCCCTTGTCATGCGGTATTTTCTGGAGTTTTTTTCCATGGTGCCCTGCGCGGTTCTCTGCTTTCTTCCGGTCCAGGACCGGCTTCGTAGAAAACCACTGAACCTTTTTCTCACCGGTATCCCGCTCTCGCTCCTCTGGGCTTTCGCCGGAGGCCTCGTCTGCGCAGATTTCGGGATTCCGAGAGACTTCTGGATCCTGCCGTCCTTTATCCTGTTTGCAGTATTCTTCCATCGGGTCTGTGATCTTGCCCTCTGGAAGCCGTTCAGTATCCTGCTCTCCGTCTGCGCGGTCTTCTCCTGCATCACAAACCTGACGCTCTTCGCGGATGCCCTCATTGACCGGACGAACACCTCCGGTCTGTTCACGCTTCCGGGCTCGGGGATTCACCTGCTGCTCTCCGTTCTCATCGTGGCCATCGTATGGTATCCGGCAACCCATGCCGCAAAATGGCTGGTGGACGATATCGAAATGGCGAAGACCTGGTATATATTCTGGGTATTCCCGGCGGCATTCTTTCTGCTGAACCGCCTGATTCGTCCGCGCTACTATGAGACGCTCTACACGAACCGGGTCATGAAGTTTTACCCGATTTTAATTCTGGCGCTCCTGACATTCCTCCTGCTCTTCTATTTTATGTTCTACCTGATGGCATCGGAGATGAATCAGAATACGAGACTTTTGAGGGAAAATGAGCTCCTGCAGCTCCAGAGCGCCCAGTACCGCAATCTCCAGCGCTCCATCGACGAGACACGGATCGCCCGCCATGACCTCCGGCAGCATCTCACGGTGCTCTCGGGATACGCGGCGAACAAAGATCTTGACGCGATCTCAGACTATCTCGCGTCCTTCCGGAAACATATGATGCCGGAATGGCTGCCTGCTTACTGTGAAAATCATGCCATCAACGCGATCCTTAGCTACTACGCGCAGATTGCAGAAAACGCCGGTACTACTCTGGAGATTCAGGCTCAGATGGAAAAAGAAATACCGGTCCCGGAGCCGGAATTCTGCGTGCTTTTAGGAAATTTACTGGAAAACGCGGTGGACGCATGTCGGGAAAACAAAGAAAGCGGCGCGATCAAGGTCCATATCCGCCAGACCGGCACGTCCCTCATAGCCATCACGGTGGACAATCCTTGCAGAAAGCCGCCAGTTCTTGAAGGAAAGCGTTTTCTCTCCACAAAGCACAGTGGCCCCGGCATAGGCACCCAGTCCATCCGGCTCATCGCTGAACGACACCGTGGAGATGCGCGTTTTGAATGGAAGAACGGAATGTTCTACGCATCAGTGATCTTAATTCCGTCTGCGGAGTCATGATCAGCGTCGTCAATACCTGCGGTGTCATCGTCGGAACAAACGGCGTCATCATCAGTCCGCTGTCCACGGTCGGCGGCATCTGTGTCGGCTGCGCACCGGAGTCTGTTGATAAGGACAAGCTTTACAACCAGCTGCTGCTTGCTGCTGTCAGCTTTATCGTGATGAGCGTTGTTCTTTCCTTTATCGGAGTGTTCCGGATCTTTGGTTAAAGCTTCCTCGTTCCGTTTTACGTATTATCCGTATAAACATGAAGATCCGCAGGTTCCCATTTTGGGATCCTGCGGATCTTTTTTGTTCATGTCTTATTTTTCTTTTGTTTCAAGTCCGTCCCATACACCGTCTTTGTCGACATAATATCCATCCGGTGTCCTGATTTCTCTGTACATGGAGCCAAGCGGCACAGCTCCGGATATCTTTGACAAGTAGTACCATTTTCCATTGATGAACTGCCAGCCTGTGAGCATCGCTCCGCTCGCCGGATCGAGATAGTACCAATGCTGGTCTGACTCATCGTAATGCCAGCTTGTCTGCATTCCGGTGTTCTCGTCGATCAGATACCACTTTCCGCTGGCGTTATCCTGTGCCCATCCTCTCTTCAGATAGCCGTCAGAACCGAAAGCCCACCATTTTCCGTCTTTCTGGATCCAGCCCAGCTTTTCACCGTTCTGATCACTGGTCTTTTCTCCTGCCGGATAGGTGCCGTCCTTGAATTCGAACCACCAGCCCTTATTATCGCGTTTCCAAGTTCCCTGTGCATCGTTTTCGGAAGAGCTGCTGTTAGAAACATTCTTTCCGAAGTTCGTTGCCGCCGGATTCTTTGTGCTGCCGGAATTGTCGGAATCATCGGATCCGCTGCTTGCTCTGCGGACTGCATGAAGTGTTCCGTTCTCAAAGTGGATCTCGTAATTCTCAGATGTCAGACCGGACGGCAGGATCGAGTAATCGCCCGCCGCGCTGTCTGGCGCGTATTCACAGGTAAACTTCAGGCTGCCGTTCAGCACATCCGCGGTATCTGTTCCTGCAAATCCTTCGTAGAGGACTTTGTACTCCGGAATCGCATCTCCGACTGTGACATTCTGATCCACTGCTTTTACGCTGAGCGGAGCTTTTTTGATCTCAAAGGAGAATGTCTGGTTTCCAGCCTCATAGTTCTTTCCGGCTTCCGTATGAACTTCCACCGTGTAGGTTCCGGCATTCATCGGCACTTCCGTTAAGATCTCGCTGCCCTTTTTGATCGTCACGTTCATGTTTCCATCACTGTCCGTCCATGCCTCCGGCGCGGTGTTTTTCGCGTCATAGACACGGTTTAACTGATCCAGATTCCGAAGTTCGAACTCCGACTTCGCCTGGGATACGGTCAGTTTTCCTGGCTGATATGTGATCACATAGTTTCCATTTTCCGCTGTGAGGCCGGACGGGATGATCTCGTACTCGTCCACATCGCTGCCGGCCGCATAAGCGCACTCGTAGGAGAGTGTTCCGCCGAGGACTACTGCGTTTTCTCCGTTTACGAAACCTTCGAACGTGCTGCTGTATACCGGCGGTTCGTCCTTATAGGTCACGTTTCTTGATTCTGCCGTCACAGTGAGCTGTGCCGGGGTGATCGCAACGGTTGCGGAGCCGTTTATGGTGTCAAAGTTTTTCTTTGTCACCATGTAGTATACGGTATAGCTGCCTGTGTTCTTGTATACAGGGCTTTCTGTGAGCGTGCAGTTATCTTCGGACTCACCGTAAAGGATCTCACCGTCTCCAGCGTTTCCGGTAAGAGTGATCTTGATTCCGTGGGACTGTCCGTCGTAGATTCCTGTATATCCGGCTGCGTCGACGCCTGTGATCGAGGCATTTTTGATCTTGATTTCAAAGCTGCCGTATACGGAATCATGATTTACTGCAGATGCGGTGTAGTATACCGTATAGGTGCCGGCATCGGTGAAGGCAGGTACATAGTTTAACCACTCATTTTCGTCTGCGGCCTGTACTGCTGTGAGGCCGTAGCGGAAGGTGATAGCCGTGCCACCGATCGTACTTCCTGTTGCCGTGACTTCTGGCAACTGTTCCCTTCCATTGTAGGTCAATTCCATCATCTGCCGTACAGAAACATTCTTAATTTGGGCATTTTCGATCTTTGCACCGCTGCAGGAAACATTGGAAAGTTCACTCGTTGTAAGTTCATAGCGATCCTCAAACTGGGAATCCAACGCAATGCCTGTAACATTCACAGTGTTTGTTCCAGCGTCCTTGGATGTCCATGTGAAAGTTCCCTTTGCCTCTAATGCCGCCGCATCCTCTGAGAGGATCGGTTTTCCGTCATTGGAGCTGAGGGTGAGCGTTCCTTCAGCATCTGTATTGCAGTCATAGATCTTTGATTTAACCGCACTTACAGAGGGAACAAGCTTTGCTTTGGATACCTCAAATTCAACCGGAATGCTTTCCGCCTCATTGTAATTCTGGCTCTTGCCCACAGTTGCCTTTACATACCATTTTCCAGGTTTGTTTTTTTCATTCCAGTCTGTATATTCGCCATTCGCGGTGCTGCTGTAAGTGTACTTAACACCGCCGGTGGTGTCTGTTGCCACAATCTCCGGCTGTGGTGTTTCTCCATAGCGGATACCCGGGCATGATGTTATGGAAATTGTATTTGTGGCACGCATAACAGTTATCTGTGTTCCTACTAATACAGGAGTTTCCTGCGGCTCCACGTTATCTCCGCCAGTGCTGGTGACTCCCATATAATAAGTTGCATAATCCTGGTTCATATCTGGCGATGAATCATAGTGACCATCGGAATTTCTTAAAACTTCTTGAGCTAATTTACTATCGTTATAAAGCTTATATTCAATCTGGCCATATTCAGTAACTGCCGGACCTCTAACGCCATTATACTCATCTTTTATCCGTGGTTTTAAACTCTCATATTCCTCAGTTCCATATGTGATCGAGTCTACGGTATTAAACCACTCTGGATTAAACTTCGCTTTCTTGATCGTCATATCTCCAATTAATAAGTATTTAGCCTGCTCAATGCCACTTTTCTTCGGTTTGGTAGTTACATATATGCCATATGTTCCCGCTGCTGCCTGCGGCTGGAGATAACTTCCGGTATATTCTTCTCCTTTTTTCATTTTGTATACAACGAAATCAATGTCAAATAATTCTTCATTTCCCGCCGCTGGTTCTACGGTTACTTTATGTGTAGCGCCATTATTCTCGTATGTGAATTCCCTATCACCTACAATCTGAAAATCATCTGCCGTCAGAACACGGGCTTTTGTGGTGAATGTTACTGCACGGCTATCAGAAACATCCATATTGGAATTTTCTGCAACTAAATAATAGGTATATTTCTTCAGCGGATCGAGGCCTGTGAGTGGAATTGAAAATATACCATCTTCCCCTACTTTAACCTGCGTGAAATCACTCCGTTTTTCTGTACTTTTGGCTGCGTTTCTGAGTTCTTCACCTGTACATATCTGGTATTCAGATTTATTTGTGTAATATACAGTTGTTCCGGCTGTATTTCCTTTTATGATAGCTGATTCCTTAGTAATATCTTCTTCGGATACTGACGCATTGATAGAAACACTATAACCTGCGTAAAGTTCAATTTCAGGGACCATACCCATTGGATACAGTTCTCCATTAACAAGTTCATTAACCTTTTTTGTAACATCTGCCGCAGTGCCATTCCTGTTTGAATTTTCTTTATACCTCCATACCTTACAATCTTTGCCATCCGGTAAACTGATATTGCCTAAGTAGCTCCGATTGCCATCATTGAGATTCAGAAGATATTCCTCGTAAAATGGATTATTTGCATCTTTTCCAGTATAATACTTCACATGAACTGTATAAAGATTCGGTGCGCTGAACGCATAAATCTCAGTGGTTGTTGGATCTGCAGATACCGGATTTGCGTTATAAACTACGCAGATTGGATTAGATCCGCCAGTCAGCTCAATATGTTTGATGAGATTCTGATAATTTGAGTTCGATGCCTTGAACAGCTTCACATACGACTCTTTGGTATTGGCATCCAGCGGAGAGCTGATCAGAATCTTTTTATCTCCTGTTACCGCTGCCTTTGTAAAATCGATTTCATTTTTCGAATATGCACTTTCGATCTGCATAGATGTGAACGGGAAATTTCCCTTGACCGTGAAGTTTGCAGTTTCGCTGACATTTATTTCTTGTGCCATATAAACATCGGGCTGATTAGCCCCACCTGTAATCGTTCCGCCTGACAAGTTGATTTCATTAAGGTGAGCGTGTCTTAAACCATACACTCCGCCTGTAATCGTTCCACCTTCCATCGTGAACGTTGCATGGTCTTTCTTTGGCCCGCTACTTCTATATATATACACAGCCGTATGATTATCTGATTTGATTTCACCGCCCTTAATTGTTACTGATACACCACCTATTGCCTGGATTGCATAGAGATCACCTCCAGACGCTGATTTATCCCAAATTTTTGTGTGTTCACCCTCTACTGTAAGGTTCGCAGCCTCCAATACAATTACAGCATCTTTTGCATCTTTCTTTCCAGTGATCTGTCCATCCGTAATATGGATCTCACTGTTAGTTCGTCCATAAAATCCACTGCAGTTAATCTTTGACTGCAAGGTTCCGCTTCCTGTTACATTAACTTTTCCAGTAATTGCACCCTTTAAAGTCGTTGTCTTATTTTCATCCGCACTTCCAGTATCAATCGTTATGTCTTCTTCAATTGGTGTTTCTATACTTCCTATTGTAATCTCTGGACCTGTAGTACCTGTATTTACTGAAACAATATCGTTTAAAATATCGGATACCTTCTGATTTTTAGCAGAATATGTAACTGTTTCTTTATACTCTTCTCCGTCTGTTGTTACCTCATAATAGACTTCATAGTTTGTTCTATCCGAAGACAATTTAATATCCGCGCGTTTAATCGCCCCAGATTTAAGCCGACTTGCAGGTGCATTTTTATCAACAAAACGAATATAATTACCTACTGCTTTCAGAGTATAATTTGTATACTCATTTGCACTACCATTATCATACGCATTAACAACCTTTAATTTTATCTTCTCACACAAATATTCAATATTGGTTTTCGATCCCTTAATCCAGTTAGACACAGGATTCACTTTCATAGTTGTATCACTTGGAACTACTAAAAAATTTTCTCCAATGTTTTGTACATTTTCCGCATTGATAACTGGATATGTCGAAGCCCCTCCGTAATAAATAGAACCACTTGTTGTTCCTGATGCAGATACATCAATATTTCCAGCTAAAGTCAACTGCGTATTTTCTATCATATAAATTGCAAAAGCTTTTCCTTTTGTATTTTTTGCGAAAACACTTCCTCCGCTGATAGAGACCTCTCCACATTCTTTAATTGCAGCAATCATACTCGTATCATCTTTTATATTGTTGAGTTGTCCCCCACATATATCTATATCTTTTATATATGCCAGTTGTCCATTCCATGTACCGCCTATTATTTCAACACGACCCTTTCCTCCGTTTCCAAAGACATTTCCATAAATTGTTCCTTCTTTTAAAGAAATTACGTCATTTTCATACATATAAAAGCCATCTACAGACTCAACAGTACCGCCATTTTGTTCAAAAATAACTGTAGAATTCTTAGCATTAGACCTACGAATAACATACGAACTTGTTGTTATATCAGCCTCATTGTGTATAATAAATGTGTCATTTGAGCCAATAATAAATGCTTCAACTGCACTCGTATATGTGCCTTTCAAAGTCAATTCGCAGCCTTTCGTAAGTTTCGGCGCTCCGCTACTAATATTGACATTATCAAAATTAATATTTATGTTCGTATCTGTACCGAAACTCAAAATCTTGTTGAACGCATCTGTCAGACTATTTAAGTTTTCCCCATCTTCTGTCAAGCTTCCGCCAACAACCTTAAACTTCCCATCTGTCTGGCTGATCGTATACATTCCTTCCGTAACCGGCTCCGCATTCATCGCACTCTTAGCCATTTTCCTCTTCGTCTCCGGGATCTCTTTCCCATTTGATGCTGTCGCGGTCTCCTTCTCAAGGTCGGACTCGGTCGTCTCGTTTGAATCCACAGTTGTATCCCGCTTCTCGTCCGCATTGGACGCGCTGGCTGTCTCGGCCTCGATTTTTTTATTCTCTTCTTCCAGATTTTCTTCCAGCGCAGTTATTGTCTCCGCCTTCGCCATAATTCCCATATCACCATGATTGACCAGAAGGACTGCAATCAGGACTGCTGCTGACATGCGTTCATACCATTTTCTCTTTCTCATATTCATTTCCCCCTTTATGACATGTTTTTTCGGATTATACTTGCAAAATTTCAGACCATTCCACGGTTCATAGTTGATTTTATTATACGTTTTTTCTGTTCCACCCGCAATTCTTTCTGCACAAGATGTCAAAATTCCGCATAAGATGTCAAAATCAGGAATGATTCTCAGGAAATAACTCCCGTTTTTTTCATGTATAAACTGCCCTGTTTTCGTGAATCATTTTTCTATGAAAACAAATTGCGGAGGTTCTTATCATGGCAGGATATAAGGTTGAGATCTGCGGGGTGAATACTTCTAAGCTCCCGCTTCTGACGAATGAGGAAAAAACCGACCTTTTCAGACGGATCCAGAATGGAGATACGGACGCAAGAGAAACATATATTAAGGGGAATCTGAGGCTTGTTCTAAGTGTGATCCAGAGGTTTTCAGGGAGCAGTGAGAATCTGGATGACTTGTTTCAGATCGGGTGCATCGGGCTTATCAAGGCCATCGATAATTTTGATCTGTCGCAGAATGTGAAGTTTTCAACTTATGCGGTGCCGATGATCCTGGGGGAGGTGCGGCGGTATCTGAGAGATAATAATTCGATCCGGGTGAGCAGGTCGCTCAGGGATACGGCTTATAAGGCGCTTTCAGCGCGGGAGCTTCTCACGAAGAAGAATCTGCGGGAACCTACGATCATGGAGATTGCGGATGAGGTGGGGATCTCGAAAGAGGAGATCACCTATGCGATGGATGCGATCCAGAGTCCGGTGAGTCTTTATGAGCCGGTTTATACGGATGGTGGGGATCCGCTTTGTGTGATGGATCAGATCAGTGATAAAAAGAACCGGGAGGAGAATTGGGTGGAGCAGCTTTCTCTGAGTGAGGCGATGAAGAGGCTGCCGGCCAGGGAGAGGCGGATTATTGATATGAGATTTTTTGAGGGGAAGACGCAGACGGAGGTTGCGGGGGAAGTTGGAATTAGTCAGGCGCAGGTGTCCCGTCTGGAAAAAAATGCCTTAAAGGCAATGAAAAGTTATTTAGATTAATAATAATCAGAAAGAGCCAGAGACTTATATCCCTGGCTCTGAGTTTGTTTTGGTTAGCTTAAAAGATTTTCAAATAATTATTTCGCTGTCTCCCCATATCTGGTCAGCAGTTCCATATAGAAGTCGATGCTGTCCGCCAGCTCTTCTACTCCTGTGAACTCGTTCGCTGCATGGACATGATGGTCTTCTCGCGCGTAGATCGTTGAGAAGCGGTATACGCGGTCGCTGAGGTCGTAGACGTATCTCGCGTCTGTTCCGCCGAGCATCATCTCCGGACACGGGATCACATCGCCATAGATCTTACCGCTGATCTCAACGAGAAGGTCTTTGATGGCTCCGTCGTACAGGGATGTCGGGGACGCGTTGTTACCTTTGAGAACGCGCACTTCCACCTCATCCGGCACGATGTCTTCCAGGTGTTTCTTTACGCTCTCAACGGTATCTCCCGTGAGGATACGGCTGTTTACAACTGCGGTGACCTTCGCCGGAAGAATGTTCGCCTGGGCAGATCCGGAAAGCATCGTCGGAACGACGGTGGTGTGGAACATCGCGTCGAGGGCCGGATCTTTCTTAAAGTACGGAACAAGCTTTTCCAGATTCTCATCCGGTTTCTCAAGCAGCTTTGCCAGCTCCGGATTTTCCTTCGCCATATACGGCGCAAGGACCTCGAAGCGGCGTCGGATCGTATCCGTCACGCGATATGGCATCGGATTCTCCTGGATCGCGATCAGTGCCTTTGCAATCATGGTCGTCGCGAAATTCTCGCCCGGGCGGCTGGAATGTCCGCCTTTTGCGGTGTAGGAGAGTTCAAAGTCCACATATCCTTTTTCGCAGAGACCAATGGTGCAGAGTCCCTTATCGTCGATTCCGTAATCACTTCCCGGGCGGACTCCGCCGCCTTCGTCAAGGACGGCGCCGAAGCGGATGCCGGTTCCGCGGAGTGTCTCCGCCGGGATCTTTCCACCTGCGACCTCCTCCATGTATCCGTAGGAAAGGTAAAGGTCATAGTCCGGCTCGTAGCCTTTTTCCAGAAGTGCCTCAACGGCTTCCAGCTGTCCGATCAGGTTGCTCTTGCAGTCACTGGATCCGCGGCCCCAGATCTTTCCATCGGCGATGGTTCCGGAGTATGGCGGATATGTCCACTTTTCAAGGTCGCCTTCCGGGACAACGTCCTGATGCGCCATTAAGAGAAGCGGCGCGGCACCGGATTTTCCGGTTCCTTTCCAGTGATAGAGAAGTCCTGCCTGTCCGGTATGTTCCAGGGTCAGGTGTTTATGTACTAACGGGTATGTTTCCTTTAAATACTCGTGGAACGCGTCAAATTTTGTGTAGTCAGTCAGTGAATTGTCCGCGTTTGATACGGTTGCGAAGCGGACCGCGCCCGCGAGGTGTTCCGCGCTGATCTGCGGATCGATGGTGTGTTTTCCCATGTGTCTCTTCTCCTTTGCTGTCGGATTATTCTGCTTTCTTCTCCGCCTTCTCCCTCATCGCCTTGGAGTTTACGATAACGCGCAGGTGGGAACCTTCTCCGCACTTGCCTTTTTCATCGTTCACTTCAATGTCGAACCAGAGCTTTCTTCTCTCGATACTGCGGAGCTTCGCGGTAGCTGTCACTTTCATTCCCACCGGTGTCGGTGCCAGGTGGCGGCAGTGGATCTCCGCGCCGACGGTCGTCTGTCCCTCTTCGAGGTAGGATTTCGCAAGTTCCAGGGCTGCGTCCTCCATAAGAGCCACCATGTTCGGGGTGGAGAGGATCTTGGAACCGGCGCTGCCGATGCGTTTTGCGGTCATGTCATCGGTAACAGTCCATGTGAGGCTGTATGTCGGTGCGTAGAGGTCTGCTTTGTCAGCTAAGATTGCAGCAACAGCTGTGCATGCCGGACAGTCGCAGAATCTCGCGCCCTCTGCCTTGATCTTCTTCGCGTGAGCCTCGATTCCTGCTGCCTTTTCCTCTCCAAAGATCTTCTTCCCATCCTCAGATCCCGCAAAAGCGATCAGGCCGTCGATCGGGATAATATCTGCCGCGATCTCCTCGATCAGCGCCTTTGCTGCCTCGTCCTGTTTCTCTGTATTGACGGCTTCAAGCCATTTGTTTGCAGCTTCCTTTGCCTCCGCACAGCAGGATGGCGCGTTGATAAGTGCTTTAACTTTCTCGATCATTTCCTCTATTTTGCTCATGATTTATTCCTCCGTTCGTTTCTTTCATGTCACTTTTTCTGCCTCTGATAAGGCTGTTCCGGAAGGAATCTTTTCCGGGTTTCCCCTTGCAGAAACAGTCCTGCTCCCATTCTATCGCATGTATTTCGAAAATTCAATCGGATTTTTCCACAGTTTTCAGACCTTTTGTCGATACTGAGATTTTTTCTCTCAAAATATCCGCGGCAATCCGCAGCAGTTTCCCTCTCACATCTCCACCCTGCTGCAGGCCTGCAGCTGATGTTCATGCTCGTACTTCTCCTTCGTCGCAAGCCCGCCGCGGATATGCCGCTCCGCCTTGTTGATATCCAGAACCACTCTCGCCTGTGCCGCCAGGGACGGATCGATATGGATCAGACGATCCGTCACATCCTTGTGTTTGGTCGTTACAATTTAGAACGGTTTCATTTCCTTCAATTAATACAGACTCATCTAACCCAAGATCACCAAGCAAGCGTAAATAAATATCTACATTTCCATCCTTATCTACTTCTATCTTTTGAATCAATCGCTTTAACTGCTGATTGGTCATCTGGTGTACATCCGTGATGTCCTCAATCTCCTTAAATGTATGATTTAAAATGTTCTCTAACTGCTCTCCTTTAGTTAAATGATAAGATACCATCTTGAGTTCATTTTCTATCCGCTCCATCTCCTGACGAGAACCACCAATCTTCTCATTCAACTCTTCACGAGAGATTAGATCATCCGTGTACATATCCATATATTTTTGCCTGGTCTTTTGCAATTTAGCAAGTTCTGCATTTAATTCTTTTTCGTACTCTACATTTTCATCTTTGGCTTTATATACACGCTGGAATTCATTTACCATATGAGCAATCACTTTTTTCTTCTGTTTCAATACATTTGTAAAATACTCCTGCAAAACTTCAATGAGTTCTTCCTCGTCCACAACCGTTTTATTCGGACAGCTATCCACTCCCCGACCGTTTCGTCCAGAGCATACCCAGCGTACATATGTGTTCTTATAAGTCCGAACCGTTCTCCTAAAAGACCAACCACATTCTTCACATTTAATCAATGTAGAAAACAGATGCTTATTACTCTGCCGTTCGTGACTAAGATTAAATGCATCATGTCTGCCTCTTAAAATCTCCTGTGCTTTTTCAAATGTCTCGTCTTCTATGATTCGAAGTTCTGTCCGCTCCACAACCATCCATTCTGTTTCGTCCTTATCTCTTCTCTGACCAGTCAGGAAATCACTGACTTCTTGCTTGCCATTGATGATTTTTCCTGTATATATTTCATTTGTTAAAATACGACACGTTGCATTCTGGCTCCATTTGCAATTTCGTTTTGTCTTATAACCTTTTTCATTTAACATATTTGCAATCTTGGCAGCACCGTAACCTTCTTCTGTATACCACTTGTAGATCTGCTGTACAACTTTAGATTCTTCTTTATTGATTGCAAGATTAAAATAATCTCCGATTGTTTTGTCGTATCCATATACAATATTCGGAACTCGTCCTTTTTCTGCGTTCATTTTCTTGCCGAACTTTACACGCTTGGAAGTATTCGCACTTTCTTCCTGCGCGAGAGCTCCAAAGATGGTTAGTACGAACTCGCTGTTTCCCATGCTGGTCATATTCGCTGTAAGAAACTGAGTTTCAATCCCCAATGATTTCAGCTTACGGACATTCTGTAAAAGATCCACCGTGTTTCTGGCAAAACGAGAGATGTCTTTTACAACAACCATGTCAAATAATCCATGCTCTGCATCCGACATCATGCGAAGAAATTCTTTACGATTTTTAATTTTAGTTCCAGAAATACCTTCATCTGCATATAATCTTACTAAAGTGTCCCCTGTGCGTTTTGTGTATTCTGAAAAAAATTCCTTTTGGGCTTCCAGACTATTGAGCTGATCGGCTTTGTCGGTGGAGACTCGGCAATAGGCTGCTATGTTCATAATGCTACCTCTCTGTTATAGTTGTATCGTTCTGTTACATCTTTTATTATACAACGAACTAGTTATTTGTACATAAAAAAGCAGAAGATTCATAAGTAGAACTGGAAATCTTCTGCATAATTCTTTTCAAAATATTAACATCCTATTTTTTTGATAACTTAAATGTAGCACCACAATTACTGCATTTATTATTAAATACGGTTAATTTTCCACAATTTGCACATTTCTTACCACGTCCTCCTTTTCCAGCATTCGGAGGCACAATCATTTCATATCCACATTTACTACATTTCCTATTTTCTCCTGTAGTTTTAAAAAAAGTTAATTCGTTACAATTTGGACAAAGTTTTCCTGCCATTTATCTTCCGCACCTTTCTATATATTTATATAATTATATGTTTATATAATTATATAATGCAATGTTGTCTCTGTCAACAATCATTCGTACTATATTTCATATAATTCTTTACTCTCTAAAAATTGTTTTCTTATCTCCTCCGGCAAATATTTCGCCAGTTCCTCCACCAACTCATACACCTTCGTTCCCGGTGCTATCTCCGCCGGTGTCTTTCCCTCTCCATTTTTAATAATCCGTTTCGCATATCGAATTGCCAGCTTCGGGCTTCCACCATTCATCAATATTTCAAATATGTTATCCATATTCTTCTCATACTTCCCAATTCCCAGTTCCTGAAATTTCTCATTCAAAAATTTCTTATACTCGGATCTGTGATTATTCGCTGTGTAATATGCAAAATGCAACATAAACCAGAATTCGATACACTCGTTACTCCACGCCGCATGATACTGAACATCCGGATTCTTTTGATTTAATACTTCTGCTCGCTGGACTACTCCATTGACATCACTGGATGGGAAACTATCTTTATCATAGACGCACCATATCTTTCCTTTTGTAATCTTATTCACACGTACATACTCTTCGGCCTTTCCGATTACTCGCATTGTCTCAGCCTGGCAGCCTTCAATTTCAATCAAAACCATATCTCGATAAATGGGATTATCTTCAATATACCGTTTAAATCCTTGAAAATATTTAGGTTCCGTTGCTTGTCCCTCGCAGAAAATGTAGTAGCGGAATTCTTTCTTTTCCAGATATTCCTGCCGACGTTTCTTCTTCCAGTTGTTTTTCCCTTTTCTGCCTCTTTTAGCCATTCACCGTCCCCCAATCTATAATTTTTCTGAGGTATGGATCTGCACCATATTTTCCTTCCAGATACTGTTTATCGAACTTGGCATCCTTGCGTACAGACTCACCTTTCTTATTTTTAAATTCTACAAGAGAATATAATTTTGAGTTCTGACGGTTTCCTTTTGCTACAAACCAGATTTCATCTCTTCTGAATACTTCACTGTTCATAGTAGACAGATCATGTGATGTAAAAATCAACTGTGCACCCTTTTTATTTTTTTCCATATTACTGAAAGTCATAATAAGGTATTTAAGTAATACCGGATGTATCTTTGCATCCAATTCATCAATCACAAGTGTCGTTCCTCTCAATAAACTTTTTGCAATAAATGGGAGCAATCCAAATAATTTCTTTGTTCCACTGGATTCATCAAATAAATTCAATTCTGCTTCATATTCATCTACTACGTGTTTTGTAAATACTTCGATCCGGTCATTCTCCTTTTCTTCTACACGGAAATCTACAATATCCAAATCCATCTCCTGAATCATCTGAAGCATCAGTCTTTTTACATCCTCTGACTTCGAAACAGCCATTCGTAATTCCTGCATAGGATTTCCATAATTCAGGAAATCAATCTCTTCATCAAACCAGTCAAGCACATCCTGTACCACTTCATTTTTGCTGTAAGTAATTCCAAGATACGATAACAACGGCAATGTATCGGATAATTCATCACTGGTTTTCAATCTTGCAAATGCACCTTTCAAAGTAATTTCATCTTCGTCTCGTTCAAAAAGTGCTGATTTCCGCCCTGTTTCTAATTTTATACGATCCAGCCTTTCGTATTCGATTACTTCTTTTTTTACAGTTAATTCATAGCGATACTCTGCCATTGTTGTTCTAAAAAACAGTTCAAATTCTGTTGGCTCATTTCTTGTTCCCTCATCAAAAGCAAATGGCTCTATCACAAGTTTTTTCATTTTCATCGCGATCTCTTCGTTATTACTTGTCGCATATAATGGCCTCAGTATTTTCGTAACCAGACTATGCAATGCTTCAAGGACATTAGATTTTCCTCCACCATTTGGTCCGTATACAGCAGATACCGGTAAATATAATTCCTCATCTACATCTTTTATAATTCTGTCTTCATGCTCAGAAATGGCGGCAGCCTGCATGTCAAATGTTACCTCATCTCGTATACTCTTAAAATTTTTCACTGTAAATTGGCATAACATCTTATTTACCTCCATTAGTCCAAACTTCTTGCCTATATCCTTATTATATTCCGTTTTTTTATTTTAGCAATAGTTTTATGAGATAAAATCTCATATTTTATGTTATAATTTACATTTCAGCGATTTTCGACAAAATTATACACCTTAGACTTCATGTTAATGACTTTCTATCCATTCCTCATCTATCCGCTTTATTCCAGTTCACATTCATTTGTTCCCATCTGCACCATATTCTCCCGCAATATCTTCTCCACTTTCTCAGTATTCGCTTCTATCATCACTTTCAATATGTAATCGGCGGTCACTTCCACCGGATTTGGATTATGAAATCGATAGTTCAGTTTTCTTTTCGCCACGGTGAAGTTTCCACCTCCTCCCTGCTCACTCTTTGTCCATTACTATGAAATTTTCTCCTGAAATAGTCCTAGCTTTTCAGAATGTTTTTCATAGTCTGCATATTGTCTTTTGCTATGGTTTCACGTCTGCTGACTCCATCAATCTTTACCGGAATACATCTCTCCAGAATTCTGTCATAAATTCTTTTCTTGCATTCTGACTTAGCTGTAATTCCAGCAAGAATTTTGGAAATTGATAATACTGCATCTGCCGCTCCTGCTCATTCATGTACAAATATTTCATTTGTTTCTTCCTCACCTTCTCAATATTTGAGGAAATATATTTTTGAATTTTATATCCACAAAAATTTATCCCTCTATATATACAAAGGGAGCGGGCACAAAATACAGCCCCCTCATCAGAATTTTTTTATAATTTCATTACTAAGCATCTCAAAATTCCACATAATCTCGAAGATAAATAGAAAACCAATTAAGGTACTATAATCTCTAGTGAATTTCGCTCTTTGTTATTTCTTTCTTCCTTTTAATCTAAATTTTTATACAAGAGCAAGATCCACCTGTGTTTAACGAATTTATTCTTAATGAATATTCTATTTCATCCTCTTGATTCAATTTCATCTTTATATAATTAGCTTTCATTAAAGATTTTCGCATCATTTACATAATATGTTCCTTTAAAAGTTTTCAAAAAAAGCACCCGGCTTCTGCCAGATGCTCTGTAAAAAAATTTCAATTTTTACCTGCTTACATTTTCAATGTAGCCAATATAATCTCCCTGATTTCCGAATATTATTTTCGATTATTACGATACGGTATTACCCGGGTGGATCTTGCTCTTCTCTTTTAATATCAATATAATTCTATTTTTCGATAATCTATGACAGTGCTGCAGTTAAATGATATACTAATTCTAGTTTATAAATTCGGAGGTATATTATGTCGAACATTCAGATAACAGAAAATGGGTCAGGAAAATATTCTCCTGAATGGTTTTATAGCGAATCTCAGACTCCAGAATGGATTTCATTTGCTCACAAGGCTGATGAGCTACGAGAAAATTTTATAAATCTTTTTGGAATAGAACGCTTAAAATCACTTTCTGGAAAAGATTTGTTAACTTCTTTATTTTATAATGACGAAGGAACTAAAACCAATCTCTGCTATAGACTTGAAATGGACAAAGATATTCGCGAAATATTTGGAAGTATTTCCGGCGGAGCAGCATATAAATTTGGATTATTCTATCATAAGAAAAATCAAAGTTGGACCTGTGGATCTCCATTAAAACCTATACATCTTACTGAGGCTGAAGCAATACAAAAAGCAGAAGAAATGCGAAATGATCTGGTTGAAGGTGCTGAAATAATATCTTCTTTTGGTCCTTTAGATTCTGAAAAAGATTACGAGCAACTCTATAAACAGTTGGAACATATCCCGGGAATCAATATGGTATGGCGCATGAAATATTATCAAATGCTCTTTCCAACATTATTCGCTCCATTTTATGGACAGGATATTCAGCTGAGAGTATTGCATTTTCTAAATCAAAAACCAAGTGATATTCCTTTCATTCGCATGGGACAAATTTCATTATATGCAAGAAAATGCAATGTTCCCGGAGTTGTCTTTGCTCATATTTATGGGAAAAATGTAGGATATACTAATGAGACTAATGATTCTGACACAAATACGCTTTCCGATAAAAACATAAAACGCACTACTGGATGTATACCGTCTTTGATGATAAAAGTTGGAATGAATGCCAACAAAAAGGAATCATGGTTTTAGGTATGGACGATATTGGTGATTATTCCCAATTTGCTTCCAAGAAATCTCTCCGTCAAGAACTGATAGATGTGTACGACAGTAGTACTTCACGAAAAAATCAGGCTTTGATGGCATGGAATTTTGCAAATACCGTATCAGTTAACGATGTGATTTTTGCGAAACGTAGCAACACTCTTCTTGGTAAAGGTATTGTCACTGGAAATTATGTCTTTGACGATCTTCGTCAGGAATATAAAAATGTCCGTGCTGTAAAATGGCTTCAAGTTGGCGAATGGGAACATCCTGGTAATGCAGTAGCAAAACGCTTAACTGATATCACTCCATACACTGATTATATTGAAAAGCTTACTTCCATCTTTGCTTCAGATGAATTAGATGATGTAGATACACAACCAGAAATAGACTATCCAGCTTACTCTTCTGCAGATTTTCTCTCAGATGTGTATATGAATGGACAAGATTATAAAACACTGGTAAATGTTGAATATTCCGTTGCGGCGAAGCCGCCTGTCCGGAAAAATGGAAACCACCTGTCC
>ENA-ORNZ01000816-ORNZ01000816.1-human-gut-metagenome-genome-assembly--contig:-NODE-816-length-37323-cov-5.926774_pt1 | contig 37323 bp, 30 predicted proteins | sample MGYA00242124_ERZ509040 | MGnify/ENA primary metagenome ERZ509040 (study PRJEB26280, sample SAMEA2338733) | human gut metagenome | biome: human gut; feature: human-associated habitat; material: faeces... | reverse complement strand
CGAAAGCCAGCTGAGTTACAGTCAGCCCCATTTGGCCACTCTGGTAACTGCCCCCGTTATTTTCAATTGCAGTGCAAAGGTACGATTATTTTTGAAACTTGCAAGCGTTTAGGCAGAAAAATTTACCATTTTAAGAGCGGTTACTGCTGCTTCATCGCCTTTGTTTCCGTATTTGCCACCTGCACGGTCTTCGGATTGCTGCATGGTATCTGTCGTTAATAGTCCGAAAATGAACGGAATATCGTACATAAGGTTCAATTCTGTAATACCCTGCGTAACGCCTGAACATACATAATCGAAATGAGGAGTATCGCCTCTTACAACACAACCTAAAACGATAACGGCGTCTACTTCTTTTGTTTCAGCCATTCTTTTTGCGCCAAAAGTCAGTTCGAAGCTGCCCGGTACTCGTTTTACATATATGTTTTCGGCTTTGACGCCATGTTTTTCCAAAGTGTTGCAGGCACCTTCCAATAGCTTTTCGGTGATGTGCTTGTTCCATTCTGCTACGACGATTCCGACAGTCACCTCCGATCCGTCAGGAACACTGTTGAAGTCGTATTCCGATAAATTTTGATAAGCTGTTGCCATATTCTTGTTCTTAAAAGAAGAGGATGCCTTGTTTGACGAGACATCCTCTTATATGATTATAATAATGTATATGCGTTATTTGTTCAATGCTGAAGCACGGGTGATATATTTGTCGATATCGGAAGCTTCCATTGAATTGAAATATTTTTCCTTGATCGTAGTGTATGCTTTAACTGCATCGCCATACTGCTTCAGGCTTTCGTAAGCGATACCGGCTTTTTTCAGATAAGTCGGGCTGATCACTTCGTTGCTTGCCTGCTTGGCCGCTTTTTCGAAATAGCTGATACCTTCTTTTACATTGCCCATATTTACGTAGCAGTCACCGATCAGGCCCGTGATAGCCGGAGAGATCATGTCATCGCTACCGCTGAAAGATTTCAGCAGGTCCAATGCTTTTTCGTTTTCACCCATCTTGAAATAGCAGATACCGGCATAAGCCTTTGCCAGGTTACCGGCTGATGTGCTTCCGTATTGATCGATGATAGCTTCGAATCCTTCATAATCCGCACCGTTTCCGTTCAATGCCAGGTTGAAAGAATCTTTGGCAAAATATTGTTCGCCTTTGAACATAGCTGCTGCGGCTTTTTTCTCTTGCGGAATTAAATATCCGTGCTTGATACCCAAAACAGCTCCAACAACGAGAGCGAGTGCTATAATACCATAAATGATTTTCTTTGAATTGTTTTCAATGAACTGTTCCGATCTCGAAACAATTTCTTCGACCTCTAACTCCTTGTTGGTGTCTTTTTCCTTAGTAGCCATAATGTTTTATAGTTGTTATTATTTTATCACTGTTTTATGCCTGTGGCAATTCAAGTCGCAAAAGTAGTTTTTTTTACTGAGAAAATCTATACTTAGAAGTATATTTTTTAATTTTGTGCGACTAATATAGTGCGGATGATACTTAAAAAGCTTTCTATACTCAATTATAAAAACATTCTTCAGGCAGAAGTTTCTTTCTCTCCCGATATAAATTGTTTTTTCGGGAATAACGGAATGGGGAAGACCAATCTGCTGGATGCCGTTCATTATCTCTCTTTTTGTAAGAGCCATATCAACACGCCCGATTCCCAGTTGATCAACAACGGACAGGATATGTGTGTGTTGCAGGGTAACTATGACTATGAGGGACGTGAAGAGGAGATCTTTTGTGCCATCCGCCGCCGGCAGCGGAAACAGTTCAAGCGGAATAAGAAAGAGTACGACAAACTGTCGGAGCATATCGGTCTGTTGCCATTGGTGATGGTTTCTCCTGCCGATTCGGAACTGATACAGGGCGGGAGCGAAGAGCGCCGCCGCTTTCTCGATGTGATTATTTCGCAGCAGGACAAACCCTACCTGCATGCACTGATACAATATAATAAAGCTTTGCTCCAGCGGAATTCGCTGTTGAAGGACCAGTGTACCGACGCTTCCCTCTATGAAGTGCTGGAAATGCAACTGGATATGTACGGCCGGATGGTGTATGAGAAGCGGCAGATGCTGGTCAACGATTTCATCCCGATCTTCAACGAGTATTACCAGACGATTTGCCGTTCGACCGAACAGGTCGGTTTGCGGTATATTTCCCAGCTAGAGAAAGGGAATCTGTCGGATATGTTGGCTGCCAACCGGGAACGCGACCGCATACTCGGTTATACCTCGACCGGTATTCACAAGGACGAACTGGAGATGACACTGAATGACTACCTGATCCGCCGTGTCGGTTCGCAGGGGCAGAACAAAACGTATCTGATTGCCCTTAAGCTGGCTCAGTATGTGTTTCTTTCCCGCAGGGGACAGGCATGTCCGATCCTTCTGCTGGACGATATTTTCGATAAACTGGATGCCGATCGGGTGGAGCAGATCGTCAAGTTGGTGAGCGGTGACCAGTTCGGGCAGATCTTCATTACCGATACGAACCGGAAATACCTGGACGCCATCCTGCAATCGATTAATCACGGCTACGCTCTGTTCAGGGTCGAACAGGGCGAAGTACAACCAATGGAGGAGGCGGAATGATGCACCGGAATGCACAGACGTTGGGCGATGCGATCCGGGAGTTTTTTGAAGACAATGCCGAGTTGCGGGGGAAGATACAGGAAATTCGTGTCTTGCGGGCTTGGGGAGAGATATTGGGACCGATGGTTGCACAGTACACGTGTAATATCTATATAAAAGACAAAGTGCTGCATGTTTCCCTCACTTCTTCCGTCCTGAGAAGTGAATTGGTCTTATGCCGAGAGCGTCTGGTAAAGAGCCTGAACGATTATGCCGGGGCGACAGTTATACAAGATATAGTGATCAGATAATCTCCTTTTCTGTTATGATCAGGTCCATTTTCCGGTCGAACGGTTCGACCGGTATTTGGTCTTTCAGTTGGAAATCGTAGCTGATTCCGATTTTAGGAACGTTCAGTGTGGAGAGCAAACGGTCGTAAAACCCTTTTCCCCGTCCGAGGCGGTTACGCTGCCGGTCGAAAGCTACGCCTGGAACAATGATCAGGTCTATTTCGTTTTCCGGTACGGCCACGCAATCTTCGGTCGGTTCCAGAATGCCGAAAGCACCGGCTTTGAGTGATTCCTTTCCTGAGTATAGGAGTAATTGGAGGTCATTCCCCTTTATAAGAGGGAGCAATAATTTCTTTTCCCGATACCATTTTTCAATCAGACCGGCTGTTTGCACCTCGCCAGAAATGGCGTGGTAAAGTGCTATGCATGAAGCTTGCCGGAAGAGATCCGTCTCTTCCAGCCGTTTCATTATCTTAGCAGAGAGATCCTGCAATGTAGTCTTCGTGTATGATCTCTTTAAGGAGGCCATATCCTCTCGAAGCGTTTGTTTGGCTTTGCGCAATTCCATTGGATGTATTGTTTTTGTTCTCCGGTGTCGGGAATGATTTGCCTTCGTTCAGAACTTTGATGGCACGTTTCAGTGTGATATCATCGTTCTGGAAGATAGGATAGAAGCCGGCTTCGTCGAAGAAGTTACGGACGATGTAGGCCTGGAGTTGTTTCTCGATCAGTTTGCCTGATATGTTGATCAGGTGCGGACGTTTCTTGATCCCTTTCGTTGCGGCATAGTTGGTGAAATCGGAAAGCAGCGGTTGCTGTTGCAGATATTGATACAAATCCTGATAGGTTTTGAAAGAAGACAACTTGTCGTAATTGCGATCCGAGTATTCGAGTGCATACAGGTTCAGCGTACCGGAATTGACTACGTTGGAGAAATAAGAAGTTACACCGCTTGTGTCACGCGGGATGAAGATATCCGGCATGATACCGCCACCACCGTAAACAGGGCGTCCCATTACAGTTTCGTATTTCTCGCTGTTGTTCAGCTTGATACTGTCGGCAGAGTCGAATTCACCGTGCATGAAGCGTTGGTAGATATCCTGTTCGTATTCGCTGTCTTTCCCTAATTCATACTTTTTCTGGATACAACGTCCCGACGGAGTGTAATAACGTGCGATCGTCAGACGGATTTCCGAGCCGTCACTTAACTGGATAGGAGACTGGACTAAACCTTTGCCGAAAGTACGGCGGCCGATGATCAGCCCGCGGTCGTTATCCTGGATAGCCCCGGAGAAGATTTCGCTGGCAGAAGCCGAGAACTCGTCTGTCAGGACTACGATCGGAGCATCCTGGCAAGTGCCTGTGCCGTTCGTATAGACATCGTTGCGTGGGAATGCCTTTCCTTCCGTATATACGATTAGTCGACCTTCCGGCATAAATTCGTTTACCATATTGATGGCGGCGTCCATATAACCGCCCGTGTTACCGCGGAGGTCGATCACGAATGAGGTGCAGCCAGCCTGCTTCAGCTTGGCGATTGCCGTAATAAACTCGTTATAAGTGGTACGGCCGAATTTGCTTACTTTGATATAACCGATTCCTTTGCTTACCTCGTAAGACACATCGACCGAACTGACGGGAACATCGCCGCGAGTCACGTCGAAATACAATAACTCCGGCTCGTTTTTACGTTTTACACCCAGCTTGACCGTACTGTTCTTCGCACCTCGCAGGGTCTTCATGATGACTTCCTGGTCGCTTTTGTTGCCGGCATACAGGGAGTCGTTGATCGTGATGATACGGTCGAAGGGCTTCAGGCCGGCCTTTTCGGACGGTCCGCCCGGAATGACGTTGATAACCAGGATGGTGTCGGTTTGCATATTGAAGGAAACCCCGATACCGCTGAACGATCCTTCCAGGTCTTCATTCACCCGTTGGGCGTCTTTGGCCGGTATATATACGGAGTGCGGGTCCAGCTCGCTGAAAACTTTAGGAATGGCATCTTCCACCAGTTGCTTCATATTGACGGTATCGACATACTGTTCGTCGATAATGTCAAGTATGGCATTGATCTTATTTCCACTGGAATAAATATGTCTTTTGCCTTGTGTCAGTCTAAGGTAATGATTCCCTACAAAGATTCCGAGAGCAACACTTAAAGCTATAATCACAGGCAGCCATACGGCCAGCCTTTTGTTCTTGTCCATAAAACGTATCTTTAGTCGTTTATTTCTATATAATCTATAATAACACCTGCGCGACGTAATAGGTTGCAACCATCTTCCACCCTGTATTTTTCAGAGTATACCACCCGCTTGATCCCAGATTGGATGATGAGTTTGGCACATTCGATGCAAGGAGCGGAGGTGACGTAGATCGTTGCGTCTTTGCTGCTGTTGGACGAAGCGGCCACTTTCGTGATGGCATTGGCTTCCGCATGTAGGACGTAAGGTTTGGTGACATTGTTCTCGTCTTCGCAAACATTCTCGAAACCGGATGGCGTACCGTTATATCCATCAGAGATAATCATTTGGTCCCTGACTATCAGTGCCCCAACCTGGCGTCTCTTGCAATACGAATTTTCCGCCCATACGGCTGCCATCCTGAGATAACGCTTATCCAATTCGAGTTGCTTTTCCTTCTTATCGCACATCGTCTTCTGATTTTATATACCTTAATTATATAATAGTAGGCAAAGGTACATATATTTGGGATAAATGGAATAGGTTCGAAGTTTTTTTGTATCGGCGAATGTGATAAAATTGTATACCGGATAACTGTGGCCGGATGCTGGTGTAATTTGTTTTCGACGTTGTCGTGTATAAACTCGACGTTGTCGTATATATATTCGACATTGTCAAAAATATACACGACAATGTCGAAAACAAATTACACTTGCATTTGATCAGAGCCGGATGCAGATGAGTCGGCAGGTTCTATCCCGTTCCTTTTCAACAGGGCGCCGATTTCTGCATCTTTTCCCCGGAAACGTCTGTACAGGATATCCGGATCTTCGGTGCCGCCTTTCGACAGGATGTTTTCACGAAAAGAACGGGCTGTCTCCCGGTTGAAGATTCCCGTTTCTTTGAAGACCGAGAAAGCATCGGCATCCAAGACTTCCGCCCATTTATAGCCGTAATAGCCGGCTGAATATCCCCCAGAGAAAATGTGCCCGAAACTGCTACTCATCAAGGTTCCGGTAACTTCCGGGACGATCACGGTCTGCTTCCAGGCCTCTTTCTCGAAAGCGATTACATCCCCGCCGAATGGCTCTGTCCGGGTATGCCAGGCCATATCCAGAAAACCGAAGCTCAGTTGACGGCAGCAGGCGTATCCTACGTTGAAATTGGAAGCGTCTATCAGTTTTTGTACTAATTCTTGCGGGATTTTTTCTCCGGTTTGATAGTGGATGGCGATCTGATCCAGAAACTCTTTCTCTGTCAGCCAGTTTTCCATCAGTTGGGAAGGAAGTTCCACAAAGTCGCGATAGACATTTGTGCCGGAAAGGCTCGCGTATGATCCTTTTGCAAACATTCCGTGCAGGGCGTGTCCGAATTCATGTAACAGTGTGTTGACCTCGTCGAAAGTCAATAAAGAAGGTTTCGTCTCGGTCGGACGTGTGAAGTTCATCACAATGATGATTTGCGGCCGGCTGTCTTCGCCGTCTTGATCCCGGTATTGTTCTTTTATACTGTTCATCCAGGCTCCCGACTGTTTTCCGTCGCGCGGATGGAAGTCTGTATATAATATGGAAAGAAACTTCCCGTCGGCATCGTAGACTTCGTATGCCTCTACTTCGGGATGATAAACCGGAATCTCTTTATTTTCTTTAAAAGTGATGCCATATAATTGTGTGGCCAGACCGAACACGCCTTTCTTTACATGGTTCAGTTCGAAATAGGGACGCGTCATTTCATCGTTCACGTTGAAACGGGTATCTTTCAGCTTTTCTGAGTAATAACTCCAATCCCAGGGCATGACCGTTATGTTTTCTTTCTCTGTTACCGAAGCAAATCCTTGCACGGCCTCGTATTCGCTTTGGGCAACCGGTTTGTATGCCTCCAGTAGCTCATTCAGTAATTTATAGACGCGTGCGGGAGTTTTGGCCATCGTGTGTTTCAGTTTGTAGTCGGCATAGTTGGCATGTCCCATCAGGTTGGCGATTTCCTGGCGGATATTGACGATTTTCCGTATGATTTCTTTATTGTCGTATTCATCCCCTTTGTTGCCTACGCTCATGTATTCCCGGTACATCTTTTCCCGCAACCCGCGCAAAGCCGAGTAACGCATGAAAGGCACGTAGCTTGGGGCCGAGAGATTGAATAGCCATCCGGTTTTTCCTTTTTCTTTAGCCCTGAGTGCGGCGGCTTCGCGTATGCTTTCCGGTAGTCCTTCCAGTTCGTCTTCTTTTGTCAGCAACAGTTCGTAGCGGTTCTTGTCTTTCAATGCGTTCTGATCGAATGTGAGGGAAAGAAGGCTTAACTCGGAACTGAGTCTGCGGTATTTTTCTTTATTTTCGGGTCCGAGTGCGGCGCCACGTACGGAAAAAGCTTCGAATGTCTCTTCCAGCAGACGTGCGTCTTCCGTCGGGAGATGCAGTTCTTCTTTCTGGTCGTAGACACTTTTTACCCGTGCGAACAGTTTTTCATTCAAATAAATATTGTTGGAGCTTTCCGACAGTTTGGGCGATACCCGTTGTGAGATATCCATCATTTCGTCGTCCGCTTCCGCATTCAATACGTTGAAGAAGGCCGAGCTGACTTTATCCAGTAGCTTGCCGCTACGTTCGAGCGCTACGATTGTATTCTCGAATGTCGGAAGTTCCGCATTGTCGGCAATGGCCCGGACTTCCTCGTCCAGTTGCCGGATTCCTTCGTCGAAAGCAGGTTCGTAGTGTTCTGTTTCGATTTGGTCGAACGGGGGAGTTTCGAACGGAGTCCGATAAGTCCCGAAAAAGGGGTTTTCGCTATTTTGTTTCATGTTCTTTAGTGTTGATTTATTTATATAACAAAGGTACGGAATAATCGGCAAATAAAAATGCATTGATTTTCGGGCGATGCCAAACAACCGGATTTGGAAGTTTTTAACAGCTTGGCATGTGTTTGACAACACATATATGTACTTCTGCATAATTGTAACAGATTATCAATCAAACTGTTTTTAAATCGTAAAAAATGAAATTTCTAAATAAATATGAAAGCAAATTTGTTTTTTTATTTTTTAAGTGATACTTTTGGTCAGGATACAAAAGCAATTTATTTGTTTTCACGTTAAAGCATAAACTTAAAACCAAATATAAAATATGAGTTATCTTAAATTTGACAAGACTCTTATGACGAACCTGGAAGAAGCGCTACCAAGAGAGATTCTTCGTACAAATCGTTCGGGAGCCTATCATTGTACAACTATCGTTGATTGCAACACAAGAAAATATCACGGATTACTTGTGATTCCGGTTCCGGGACTGGATGATGAGAATCATGTATTGTTGTCGTCATTGGATGAAACTGTCATACAGCATGGAGCCGAATTTAATTTAGGGCTTCATAAGTATCAGGGAGATAATTACAGTCCGAGAGGTCATAAGTACATTCGTGAGTTCGAGTGCGAGAAAGTTCCTACGACGATCTATCGTGTAGGCGGTGTTGTTCTGAAAAAAGAGAAGTTGTTTGTCCATCATGAGAATCGAATCTTGATTCGTTATACGTTGTTGGATGCTCACTCGGCGACAACATTGCGTTTACGTCCGTTCTTGGCGTTTCGCAGTGTCCGCGAATATACACACGAGAATGCTCAGGCCAGTCGCGAATATCAGGTTGTGACGAATGGTATCAAAACATGCATGTATCCGGGCTATCCCGAATTGTATATGCAATTGAACAAAAAGAATGAGTTTCATTACCAGCCTGACTGGTATCGGGGTATCGAATATCCGAAAGAGCAGGAGAGAGGCTATGATTTTAACGAGGATCTGTATGTTCCCGGATATTTTGAAGTCGAGATAAAGAAAGGTGAAAGTATCGTCTTTTCCGGTGGGGTTTCTGAAATCGGAACTCGCACATTGAAAAAAACATTCGAAGATGAGGTTGAAGAACGTACGCCTCGCGATACTTTTCAACATTGTTTGATCAACGCTGCACACCAGTTTTTGAATAAACAGGAAAACGAATCTTATATTTTGGCCGGTTATCCGTGGTTCAAGTGCAGGGCACGCGATTTGTTTATTTCTTTGCCAGGGTTGACTTTGGCTATCGATGAGGTCTCCAAGTTTGAAATGGTAATGGAAACGGCCCGTAAGGCCATTTATAATTTTATCCACAATGAACCGAGCCGGATCAAAATTTATGAAATGGAGCATCCTGATATCTTGCTTTGGGCCGTTTGGTGTATTCAACAATATGCTAAAATGGTTTCACGTGAGGCATGCCGCGAAAAATATGGTTTGTTGTTGGAAGAGATTATGAAGTTCCTCTGCCAGGATAAACATCCGAATCTGGTTTTGCATGATAACGGATTGCTTTATACGTATGGATCGAATAAAGCTGTTACATGGATGAACTCGACGGTTAACGGACATCCCGTTATCCCACGTACAGGATATATCGTTGAAATCAATACGTTATGGTATAACGCTTTGCGGTTTGTCGGAGAATTGTCGGGCGAGGCTGGAAATAACGCTTTCGCCGAATCATTGGGTGCTTTGGCAGAAAAAAGCGGGAAGTCGTTTGTCAATGTCTTCTTGAATGAATATGGCTATTTGCTCGATTATGTTGATGGCAACATGATGGAGTGGAGCGTACGTCCGAATATGATATTTGCTGTGGCATTTGATTATTCGCCTTTGAACTCCAGCCAGAAAAAAGGCGTGCTCGATATTGTAACGAAAGAATTGCTTACTCCTAAGGGACTTCGTTCCTTGAGTCCGAAAAGCGGCGGCTACAATCCTAATTATGTCGGTCCCCAGATTCAGCGTGATTATGCTTATCATCAAGGAACGGCTTGGCCTTGGCTGGCAGGTTTCTATTTTGAGGCATATCTCCGTATCTATAAGATGAGCGGTATAGGATTTATTGAACGTTATCTGATCGGGTATGAAGATGAAATGTCGTCCCATTGTATCGGGTCCATTCCTGAACTGTTTGATGGTAATCCTCCGTTCAAGGGGCGTGGAGCCGTATCATTTGCAATGAATGTTGCAGAAATATTGAGAATATTATACTTATTAAGCAAATATAATTATTGAAAGGAGGAGCCTGTATGAAAGTGTTAATGTTTGGATGGGAATTTCCTCCCAAAATATACGGTGGTCTTGCGGTTGCATCCTATGGTATTACTAAAGGTCTGAGTCTGCAGAATGATGTGGAGACGACTTTTTGTTTACCGAAGCCTACCGGTGAAGAAGAAGGTTTCCTGAATATCATAGGTATGAACCAAGTACCTGTCGTATGGAGGGATGTTAATTATGATTATTTGAAGTCCAGGCTTCCCAATTATATGACGCCGGAACAATATTATGCTTTTCGTGACCATATCTATGCCGATTTCTCATATATGAATGTAAATGATTTGGGCTGTATGGAGTTTGCCGGAGGGTATCCGTCTAATTTGCATGACGAGATCAATAACTTTTCGATCATCGCGGGAGTCGTTGCTCGTCAGCAACAGTTTGACATTATCCATGCCCACGACTGGCTGACTTATCCGGCCGGTGTGCATGCAAAGATGGTGAGTGGAAAGCCTCTTTGCATTCATGTCCATGCAACCGATTTCGACCGCTCACGCGGAAAGGTTAATCCGACCGTATATGCAATGGAAAAGAACGGTATGGATTATGCGGATTGTATTATGTGCGTATCTGAATTGACACGGCAGACAGTTATACGGGAATATCATCAGGACCCGCGGAAATGTTTTGCCATGCATAATGCGGTTTATCCGTTGTCACAAGAACTTTTGGACATTCCTCGTCCGGAGCATAAAAAGGAAAAGGTCGTGACTTTCCTGGGACGTATCACTATGCAAAAAGGACCGGAATATTTTGTCGAAGCAGCAGCGCTTGTTTTGAAACGTACACGTAATATCCGGTTCGTTATGGCGGGTTCGGGCGATATGCTGGACGCCATGATCAATCTGGCTGCCGAGCGTGGAATTGCCGACCGTTTCCATTTCCCCGGATTTCAGCGTGGAAGGCAGGTATATGAAGCCTATAAGAACAGTGATGTCTTTGTGATGCCTTCGGTTTCCGAACCTTTCGGGATTGCCCCGTTGGAAGCTATGCAATGCGGAACGCCTTCCATTATTTCCAAGCAGTCCGGTTGTGGAGAAATTCTCGACAAGGTGATTAAGACGGACTATTGGGATATTTATGCAATGGCTGACGCTATCTATTCGATCTGTACGAATCCCTCTTTGTTCGAATATCTTCAGGTGGAAGGGAAGAAGGAGGTCGATAGTATCACATGGGAAAAAGTCGGCTTGCGGATTCGCGCTCTTTATGAGAATGTCTTAAAGAATTACGGTAAATAATCAAACAACAATTAGATATGAAAACAATCTGTCTTTATTTTGAAATACATCAAATTATACATTTGAAACGCTATCGTTGCTTCGATATCGGTACGGATCATTACTATTATGATGATTATGAAAATGAACGCAGTATCACGGAGATTGCAGAGCGTTCTTATATTCCGGCATTGACAGCTTTACTTGAAATGGCAAAGAGCAACGGAGGAGCTTTTAAAGTCGCTTTTTCTATTTCGGGTGTGGCTTTGGAACAGTTGGAGATCTATTCTCCTGCCGTGATCGACTTGTTGCATCAATTGAATGATACGGGCTGTTGTGAATTTTTGTGCGAACCTTATTCTCACGGGCTTTCTTCTTTGGCTAATGAAGAATGTTTCCGGGAAGAAGTTTCCAGAATGAGTGCGAAGATCAAACAAGTTTTTGGACAAACTCCCAAGGTTTTCCGTAATTCCAGCTTGATTTATTCGAATGAGATCGGATCGGTTGTCGCAAGTATGGGATTCAAAGGGATTTTGACCGAAGGTGCCAAACATGTGTTGGGATGGAAGAGTCCGCATTATGTGTATCATTGTGCATATAATCCTAATTTGAAGATTTTGCTTCGTGATTTCAAATTGTCGGACGATATTAGTTTGCGTTTCTCGAATTCGGATTGGAGCGAATATCCGTTATTCGCTGATAAATATATCGGTTGGATTGCTGGTTTGCCGGAAGAAGAACAGGTTATCAATATTTTTATGGAACTTTCGGCTTTGGGTATCTCACAGTCTTTGTCTTCCAATATTTTGCAATTCTTCAAAGCGTTGCCGGCTTGTGCAAAGGAAAAAGGCATTTCTTTCTCTACTCCGACTGAAATCGTTACGAAGTTTAAGTCGGTCGACCAGGTTGATGTTCCTTATCCTTTGTCTTGGGCAGATGAGGAAAGAGACACGAGCTGTTGGCTGGGTAACGTGATGCAGCGTGAAGCGTTTAATAAGTTGTATAGTGTGGCTGGTCGTGTTCATTTGTGCAATGATCGCCGTATCAAGCAAGACTGGGATTATTTGCAGGCAAGTAATAACTTCCGTTTTATGACAACCAAGAAAACGGGGCTTTGGCTGAATCGTGGTATTTATGATTCTCCGTATGATGCATTTACCAATTATATGAATATATTGGGTGATTTTATCAGCCGTGTAGATGCTTTATATCCAGTCGAGATAGAGAACGAAGAATTGAATTCTCTCCTTACGACAATAAAGAACCAAGGGGAAGAAATTGAAAAGTTACAGAAAGAACTTGACAAGTATAAGAAAAAAGCTGCGAAAAAAGCTGCTGCAGAATAGAGATAAAGTAATAAATGAAAACCGGGGCTTTCTATTTTAGGGAGCCCCGGTTTTTTATATCTGATAGATAATAAATAGTCGGTCTGTTTATCTATATTCGATTGTTACGATACGCATTTCCATGGCGTCTTTGTCGATACGCAGTTTTACACCGGAAGGTTTCAAATAGTTCTCGATGGCGACAGTGTAATCTTGCGGTTGATTGTAATAATTGTATGTCGTCCCGACCCTACGTTGTACGGGGATAACATTGATAACCAAATCTTCATTCGGAGAGTTTTCGATATGGGTTTTAAGCAGCTTGGCTATGTTTCCGAATGAGTAGGTTCGGGTTGAAGCTACATATTCTCCCCGGTAGGAGGTGATATTATTTTCTACATTATTGTTTTTGAAGAATGTATCCATTGAGTCTTTCGGAAGTATCAGCACGTTGTCCGGAGCCTTAAAGGCAAATTTCCAGTCTTCTTGCGGAAGGGCTTTTAGAGAAAAGTCCACATTGCTGACAATACGCCCTTGGATAATCGGGGCAATATCTTGTGCCGGAATTGTCAACTGGGTGTATACGCCTGCCGGACTCTTCAGATAAGCGATGCTGTCATTGGGCTCCAGCAGATGACTAATGTCTGTATTCTTGAATCTGTTCAATTGGATGACTTCGGATGTCGCACTGAAAGTCTCCCGAGTCTGTACGAGTGAATCTTGGTCGGCGGAGCCTTTTACCGTGTACTTATAGTAAATGTTCATTTGGGTACTTTCGATGTTCAGGATGTTTCCAGTGCCGTATGTATTTGTGACATAAATACCGGGAAAGAACTGATTGAACGTATTCTGATCGTTAAAAACTTCCGGAGTTTTGATTGTTGCGTCATAGAAACGTTGCCCCAATTCTTTAGGCATACGAATTGTGATATTAGGATCATAGGAATATACTGTTTGGCTACCGTTTGTTGTTGTCGCATTCCAAAGAGAATCCGAAACACTTAGATCACGTGCCGTATACGTCTGCATACCTAATGATTTCTGCATATTGCAGTATTGTTCCGGATCGATATTCGTATAAAAATCCCTCGTTAGTGGAGTCGTTATTTCATATAGTTGTGCACGCATCGGAGTTAGAGAATCCCCTGTCCAGCTTCGGCTATAATATATTTTAAATTCGACTGAATCTATTACGTCGTTGTAGGGTGTATACCTGAACCGATAATTTTCCGGACAGTAGAACTGACACATAAAATCAGATTTTAGGTTTCCATACAAAGGATCGTATATTTCCCCTAATGAACCGTAAATTGTTCGGGCATAGACTGAATCTGTCTGTAATGTTTTTGCTTTCATGTAGAATGTGTCCGCATATACCAGCGGTCTGTCATTCTCCGGTTGAATACCTGTTCCTACCTGCGTCAAATCATCATTACACCCGCTCAGAATTGAGATCCCGAGACTCAGGCCAAGTATAAAAAGCTTGATTTTCATTTCTCTAAATTTATTTTGTGCCTAATACGACATCGTAGAATTCGTTGAATTTATCCATATAAACGTCCGGTGACTGGTAAGGCAGGAATGGAGTGTGCTTTTTAGTGGCAATATAATCCAGCACATCTTGATTGATCGTTTCACTACCCTGTATCACACCGTCTGCGAAATCAATGGCGAGTTTGGTCAGCCCGGTGAAACTTGTATCGGCTTTGATGCCTTTCAGGTCGCTGTCCTTGGCTCCATCCATCTTTAACTTGCTTGCAAATTCTTTTCTGAACGGTGTTTTGAAGTCATCGTTATAAATAGAGTATACAATCTTTGCATCCTTGAGGCAAGGATCGTCGGCATACATACGTTTGATGTACAGTGCTGTTAGCGCTGACATCCAACCATGACAGTGAATGACATCCGGTATCCAACGGAGTTTTTTCACTGTTTCCAATACACCACGAACGTAGAAGATCGAACGGTCGTCGTTATCCTCGTATTCGTTTCCATCATCATCGCTAATAGTATGCTTTCTTTGGAAGAAATCTTCATTGTCAATGAAGTATACCTGCATGCGGGCTGCTTGAATGGATGCTACCTTTATGATCAGCGGGTGATCGGTATCATCAATGATGAGATTCATACCCGAAAGCCGGATTACTTCGTGCAACTGGTTGCGGCGTTCGTTAATGCTACCGAACTTGGGCATGAAAGTCCTAATTTCACGACCGCGCTCCTGTATGCCTTGTGGCAGGTTTCTGCATATCGTTGCAATCTCTGATTCGGGAAGGTAGGGTGTTATTTCTTGAGCTATAAACAAGATTTTTTTTGCATCCATTCTGTAAACTAGTTTTATAAAGACGCTACAAAGATACAAAATTTCTTTCATTTACCGCAATTATTTATTTGCTTTGCACCGTCAATAAGCATCTAAAGGATGAAAATAGTAAACAGCATTAAAGAATTGAAGAGTTATCTCGCTGAAGAAAAGCGTAATAACAAACAAATTGGCTTTGTTCCCACTATGGGAGCATTGCATGACGGACACTTGAGCCTGGTTGAACGTTGTGTGAAAGAAAATGACGTGTGTGTAGTCAGTGTTTTTGTCAATCCGACCCAGTTTAACGACAAGCATGACCTTGAAACGTATCCTCGTACGTTGGATAAAGACTGTACTCTGTTGGAACCGGCCGGTTGTGACTATGTATTCGCTCCGTCGGCAGAAGAAATGTATCCGGAGCCTGATACCCGCACATTCGATTTCGGCACTGTTTCGGCCGTAATGGAAGGAGCGCGCCGTCCCGGACATTTCAATGGGGTTGCTCAGATAGTGAGCAAACTTTTTTATGTAGTCGAACCGGATAACGCCTATTTCGGTGAAAAAGATTTCCAGCAGATCGCTGTGATCCGTGCTATGGTGAAGCAATTGGATATACCGGTGAAAATCAACGACTGTCCGATTTTGCGTGAGGCAGACGGTCTAGCTTTGAGTAGCCGTAATGTGCGCTTGACACCTGAACAACGTCAAAAAGCTCCATTAATAGCTCGTACGTTAAAAGAAAGTGCTAACTTTGCATCCGAAAAGAGCGTGCAGGAGGTGATCGACTATGTAATCAACACGATAAATGCCGACCCTGTTATGCGTGTGGAATACTATGAGATTGTAGATGGCAATACGATGGAGTCCATCAAGAACTGGTCCGATACGACTTATCCGGTAGGATGTATTACGGTCTATTGCGGAGAGGTTCGTCTGATAGATAATATTAAATACTAAATATGGATTTGTGATTTATGAATTATGATTTGTTTCCCGGATAACCATTGTTTTATATGGGAGAAAACATAGTTCCATGCTTATGAAACTATAGTTTCCCGTAAGTGAAAACAAAGTTCCATACCTATGAAACCAAAGTTTCAAGCTGGAGAAACAAGTAGAACTCAATAATTCATAAATCATCAATCATAAATCAGATCGTATGTTTATAGAAGTAGTTAAATCAAAGATTCACCGGGTGACGGTAACGGAAGCCAATCTGAATTACATCGGGAGTATCACTGTCGACGAGGATTTGCTGGATGCAGCTAACCTGATTGCCAACGAAAAGGTCGCTATTGTGAATAATAATAACGGTGAACGTTTTGAAACGTATATCATTAAAGGTGAACGAGGTTCGGGAGTCGTTTGCCTGAACGGAGCTGCTGCCCGTAAGGCACAGCCTGGCGATATCATCATTATTATGTCGTATGCCTTGATGGATTTTGAGGAGGCGAAAACATTTAAGCCGTCGGTTGTGTTCCCTGATACGGCAACCAATAAACTGATATGAAGCATCGGTAGCTGAAAAGTAAATGCAATAGCATATAAAGAAGAAGCTCGCCTGATGTGGCGGGCTTTTTTTATGAGTATGGATTTCCTTCGTAAATATATAGTATATGTACACAAACAAGCAAATTTGGAATGTTAGTTATCCAATCTTTTTGAGTCTTCTGGCACAGAATGTCATTAATGTGACGGACACTGCGTTTTTGGGCCGGGTCGGTGAAGTTGAGTTGGGAGCTTCGGCAATGGGCGGCTTGTATTATATATGTGCCTTTACGATTGCTTTTGGTTTTAGCACCGGATCGCAGATCATCATGGCCCGCCGTAACGGGGAGCGAAATTATAAGGAAGTCGGACCGGTGATGATACAGGGCGTCTTTTTCCTGTTTATGCTGGCTGCTGTCATGTTCACTCTGTCACGCCTGTTTGCCGGAGATATTATGCGGATACTGATATCTTCCGATACGATTCTGAACGCAACGGAAGAGTTCCTGGACTGGCGTGTGTTCGGGTTCTTTTTCTCTTTTGTGAATGTAATGTTTCGTGCATTGTTTATCGGTATTACCCGGACGAAAGTGTTGACATTGAATGCGATTGTGATGGCGTTGACGAATGTGCTGCTGGACTATCTGCTGATATTCGGTAACTGCGGTTTCCCGGAATTGGGAGTGAAAGGGGCAGCTATCGCTTCGGTGATGGCGGAGGCGGTGTCTATCGTGTTTTATATGGTCTATACCCAGATGACGGTGGATATTAAGAAGTACGCACTGAATCAGTTCCGATCGTTTGATGTTAAATTGCTGGGGCGTGTGTTAGACATCTCTATATTTACGATGTTGCAATATTTTATTTCGCTCAGTACTTATTTTATGTTGTTTGTGGCTGTGGAACATTTAGGGCAGCGGGAACTGGCAGTTGCGAATATCGTCCGGAGTGTTTACATCGTCTTATTGATCCCTGTCAATTCTTTATCGACAGCAACGAATACGTTTGTGAGTAACAGTATCGGGGCGGGGCATAAGGATCAGGTCATTCCGATCATCCGCCATATAACCTGGATATCGTTGGGGATCATGGCTGTTTTTGTGTCTGTCACTTGTCTGATTCCTTCTACAATATTGTCGGTTTATACCAATGATGTGACTTTGATACAAGCTTCTATCCCTTCCCTTTATGTGATTTCAGGTGCTTTGTTGATCGGAGCGGTTGCCAATATCGTGTTCAATGGAGTGACGGGTACGGGAAATACTCGTTCGGCTTTTGTGATGGAGCTGGCTACCCTAGTTTTCTATACGTTATTTATATATGTGGCCGGAATGCGCTTGCATTTGCCGGTTGCTATCTGTTTCATGACTGAGGTGGTGTATTATACCGGTTTATTGGTCGCAAGTGTCATTTATTTGAAGAAAGCGTCCTGGCAAAATAAGAAAATCTGACTTTGTTTTGTCTGGATAGTGGTTTGTTTTGACCTGATAGATTGGTAAAATGACCGGATATCCCTGTTCGTGATTGTCGCTGTTTTTGCGTGATGCCTTGAATTTGTTTTTTTGTATATATAAAAAAGGCGAATTATGAGGTGTACTAATTGCGGTTGGGAGAATTCCGGTGACAGGTCAAATTGTGAGAAGTGTAATTCTCCGTTATCAAATTATGCCATGCGTGAACATGCAGTGACGGATGTTTATGCTCGGCGTACAGTGAATGAGAATATAGGGATAAATGTCGGCAGGCCGACAGTTTGCGAACAAGGGGATAGTGAGAGTTGTCCTCAATGCGGTTATCCTCTTTTGCCGGGTATGTCGGAATGCCCGAATTGTAACTGTTCCCGACAAGCTCCGGCAGGTGTAGTATCCGATTCTTTGAATTGTCCTAAGTGTAACCATGAAAATCGAGAAGATGCATTCTTTTGTTCGCATTGTGGGTATGAACTGCAGAAGAAAGAACCGGTAAAGCAATCCCGTTCGAGTTATGGGAGGAAAACGATTACGCCATGGGAGATGCAGGCTCCGGTGTGTACATGCCGTCTTTCCATGATACCAAATACGAATGAGGAAGCTGTGACCTCTCCGCTTGTATTTTCAGGTGAGGAGATCATCCTGAATCGTGACAATACGGATGAAGGTAATATGACGATAACTTCTAAAGAACAAGCAGTTTTGACCTACGAGAATAAGAAATGGTATCTTCAGGACAGGAGTGAACAAAAGACTACATTCGTATATACAACCGAAAAAATAGAGCTAAAGCCCGGAGACATTATTGTGTTGGGGAATAGGAGATTTGAGTTTGACGAATAATCTCAAATGAATAGCCATGTCCGGAGTTGTCGTTAACAGGTGTGATTTTACGGTTGGCCAATATATCGGCGGACTCTATCGGGTAGACCTTGTTTTAGGGGAAGGTTCTTTCGGAAAAGTGTTCAAAGTGACGGGCCCCGGTTCGCAGGTGTATGCTTTGAAGTTGTTGAAATTGTGGGAAATAGTCCCAGAGCTTCGTAAGCCTTTGATGGACCGTTTCGTCATGGAATTTGAGACTGGGTTGATAAAGAGCCGATTCTTGGTTCACTCAGTTGGCCATGGGCTGGAGTGCGGAAATCCTTTTATCGTTATGGACTATTGTCCGAAAGGGAATCTTACCCAATATATGGAACGTTACTCTGTCGACCTGGTCAAAGTCGGACGGGAGATTCTTTGTGGGCTGAACGATTTGCACAAAAGTGGTAAGGTACATCGAGACCTTAAACCTGAAAACGTGTTGATCAAGGAGGATGGAACTGCTGCTTTGACAGATTTTGGAATCAGTGGCGATCGAAACAAGCGAATGACGGAACGGAATATATTGGGGCGTCCCCAACAGATTTTCGGAACCTATGCTTATATGCCCCCAGAGCAGGTAAACCGTTTGCGAGGAGATGCGACAGTACTTCCGACAACCGATATTTTCTCTTTTGGCGTGATGATGTATCAATTGCTGACGGGCAAGTTGCCTTTCGGTGAACTGAATGACCATAACGATTTGGTCTCCTATCAGCGGAATGGGAAAAACGGCAATTGGGACAGGCGGTTATTGGAACGTACCGAAAATGGTGCGGTCTGGCAAAAAGTGATCGAAGGTTGCTTGATCCCGGATTTCAAGCAGCGTATGCAATCGGCTACCGCTGTCCTTAATCAGATGCCTCAAGGACAGCCTGTTTCATATATTCAGCAATGGGTAGGGTGGAAACCTGAACCCGGAAAAAAAGGATTGTCCATGCGTGTAATGCAGGGATTGGAACATGGGAAGGTCTACGATCTGAGTCACTTGTTCAGAGACCGGAAAAGACTGATCACGATAGGGAGGGAAGACTCGAATGTCGTATGTATCCCGGAGAACGAGAGCCCTTATATTTCACGTCGGCATTGTACGATCGAAACGGATGTCAGGACAGGGCGCTGGTTTATTCGTGACGGGCAATGGATCGCTGAGAAGGGACGAGGGGGATACTGGAAAGAGTCGGTGAATGGAACTTATATTAACTCAGCTCCGGTGACTCCGGAGGGAAGCGAACTTCATCCGGGGGATATCATTACAGTTGGCGATGTCACCTTTCGGATTGAAGATTATTAATTCTAATTTATTAATGAAAAATAGAATATAGACCTATGGTACAAAGACAAACAGAGCCATACAGACGGTCCTCTTCCGGATCGGTTGGCGCAGGAATGGGGGCACTGATGGGAGGTGCGCATAAGCAGTTTTATGTATTGGAGCATCGCATGTCTTCTAAATATCATCGTGCCGGTGAAACACAAAAGATCATTGTCGATCAAATAGAGATGGGGCGTGACCCGCGTTGCCAGGTGCGTTTTGACGATTCGTTTACTTCAGTGAGCCGTCGCCATGCGGCTATCGTTCGTGACGGAGCCGGTTGGAAACTGGTGCATTTGTCTAAGGTCAATACGACTCTTTTGAATGGCCGTCCGGTAACAGATGAATGGTATCTGCAGAATGGGGACGAGATACAGCTTTCTTCCAATGGACCTCGCATTGGATTTATCGTTCCTCAGGGTGACAGGAGCATGATCAAAAATATAAACTTTACGGAACGCTTCAGCTTGTTCCGCCAGCAGGCATTGAAACCTTATAAGCAGATGATGGTTTGGATGTCTGTCGTTTTCCTGCTGGTGATCGGAGGGTTTATTGGTTGGAGTGTTCTGAATCAACAGCAAAACCAGAAAACGAATGAAATGTTGGCGGGAAGTATCGCATCTGTGAGTGCCCGGCAGGATAGCGCTGGCATTGAAGCGCAGAAGCAGCTCGCTGCCGTTTCTAATCAGGCCCAGACTGCCGCTCAGGCAGCCATACAGGCTAGCCAAGCTAGTCAAGCCAGCACTTCGCAGGGCATAAACCAGCTTCGTAGCGAATTGGTGGACCTGAAAAGCGATTTGAAATCAGCCCGTGAGGAAAAAACGGAAAGTGAATCTGCCAAACAAACGGTTTCTGCTGGCGAGCAGACCGCAGCTTCTGCCGTTCCGGTGGCGACAGGCATGACTTCGTATGAGAGTTGTTTTCCTTACATCTATTATATACAGTTGGATAAAGTGGAGCGTACAAATAAAAAAGGCAAGACAGAAGTGATCAATATCATTAATCGTTGGGCGGGAACCGGTTTCTTGTTGAGTGACGGACGCTTTGTCACATCCCGCCGAATCATTGAAAGATGGTATTTCCAGGTAAACGGTAATCTGATGGACGAAGATATGCGCCCGTTGAATAAGGCAGTCTGTAATCTGGAAAGGGTGGTGGCCTATTTTACTGCTTATTCTTCTACTGGAGATGCGTTGGCTTTCACGAGTGATCAGTTCACCTGCGACCGAAGTGCCGATACCTATACGGTTCTTCGGGGTCCGTTAGGAGGTCTCGTCAAAGGAGCCCGTTTGCGTATTGCCCCGTCTAACGGAGGGAAGGACTGGGCTTATTTCCAGACAGCCAAAAAAGGTGGTTTGAAATTCGATACTTCTAAATCGACTTCATTGGGCCGAGGCATTCCTTTGACCATTTTAGGATTTCCGGCAGAAGTCGGTATCAATTCGGCTTCCGGCCCGGTTTACGGCAGTGGTGTGACGGCTCACAGCGGGTTGGATCGTGGCGATATCATGACGACGAATACAAGTTTTGAGATAGGCGGTTCGGGTGCACCTGTTTTCGCTGTTTCGGAGACTGGGGAATATGAAGTAGTCGGGTTGATTTCTTCTATGGCTGAAGGACTGCGGGGAGTGGTCGTACCGATAGCAGCTGTCCGATAGTGAAAATTAGAACAATATATGGGAGAAACGAATAATAATCCTTTTAAGTTTAAGCTCGGAGCACAAACGAACGTTGGGTGTGTCCGTACGAATAACGAGGATAATTTTGTCGTGAGTGCGGATCTTAACGCGGGGGAGTGGTTGCTTCCCCGCGATTGCCATACCGTTTTTACCTTAGGTAATAAAGGGGCGATGCTTGTTGTCGCGGACGGCATGGGAGGTTTGGAGGCCGGTGAAATAGCATCCCGAATAGCCGTCGATACGATGAAAGAGTTTTTTTCGGCGGATAAGATAACGGACGAGATTGTGAAAGACGCTTCTACGATCCGCAAATATATGTATGAAGCGGTGGTAGCTGCCGATAACGCTATAAAAAGAAAGAGCAGAGAGGAAAAGAGTGTCAAGTCGATGGGGACTACTCTCGTTGCTGCTTGGTTATTTGACGGTTATGCCAATATTATTTGGTGTGGCGATAGCCGAGGGTATCTGTTCAATCCTGTATCTGGGCTTGCGCAAGTGACAAAAGACCATTCTTATGTACAGGAACTGGTTGATAGTGGCCGTCTTCTTCCGGAGTATGCTTTTGACCATCCCGACAGCAATATTATCACTCGTAGCCTCGGCAATCCCCAGAAAGCGGCAAATCCGGATTTTGTCCGTTTGCCTTTGCAGGAGGGAGAGGTGATTTTGCTTTGTACGGACGGGCTTAATTCTATGTTACGGGATGAGGAAATCGAAGCTGTTATGCAAGAGACTTCGAACGAAATCGATACTTGTACGAAGGCATTGATTCAAGGTGCATTGGATTTGGGTGGCCACGATAACGTCACAGTCGTTCTTTGCCAGATTGTTCCGGAAGAAAATAAGCCGTCGGTACAGGATATGCAGCAAACCGTCTCGACATTCACTGAAAAAGAACGGAAAAAGTCACTTCGGAAATTTGTTCTTTGGATGGTCGCTTTTGTTTTTGTTCTTCTTCTGGCGTGTCTGGCTTGGTCGTTTTCCACAGCATGGCAAAACAAGATTATCCAATGGTATGAACAAACAGTAAAATAAACTATGCAGTTAGAAGAAAATATACTATTTGCTAACCGCTACAGGCTGGAACGACTTTTGGGGCGTGGTGGCTTTTCTGAAGTGTGGTTGGCTGATGATACTTTGACTTCCCTGAAAGTCGCATTAAAAGTCTATGCTCCGGGAGGCGGTATGGATGAGCATGGCGTGCAACTATTCTCGACCGAGTTTTCCCTTGTATTCAATTTGAATCATGGCAATTTGCTTAAGCCTACTTATTACGACACCTTCGAGCGGATGCCTTATTTGGTTTTGCCTTATTGCCGGCAGGGTTCGGCAGCCAGTCTGATCGGACAAATGGGAGAAAAGGAGGCATGGCTTTTTTTGCGGGATATTGCGAGCGGGTTGGAGTATTTGCACGGACAGGAGCCTCCGGTTATCCATCAGGACATTAAACCAGACAATATCCTGATGGATGTGTCGGGACGTTATCTGTTGACAGATTTCGGTATCAGCATAAAGGCGCGGAATACATTGCGGAAAAGCATCATGAAGACGGAGGGTTCCGTGGGCACATTAGCCTATATGGGGCCGGAACGCTTTAGCAAATATCCTTTACCGATCAAAGCGAGCGATATTTTCTCTCTGGGAGCGACACTTTACGAGTTATTGACGGGGATGGTCCCTTTCGGAGAACATGGCGGACTGTTGTTGCAGCATGGTGCTGAAATCCCAGTCTTGGAGGGAGAGTGGTCGGATGAATTGAAGGCAATAATCGATCTGTGCTTACAGAAAGATACCTGGGAACGTCCTTCCGCGATGGAAATACGGATCTATTGCGAACAATACCTGAATGGTGAAATCCCGGTTTTACCTGGTAAGCAGGTAGAGAAAAAAACGGAACCTTTGCCTGAAGTGCAGCCGCAAGAACCGGAACTTTCGGATGTCCCGGTTGTGGTACAAGAAGATAGCAAGGATGAAAGTTTGGAGATACAAGAAGTAGAAACACCTGACCCTGAAATAGATAATATAGCAGACAATGCTTCTCCTATGCTTCCCAAAGTATTGAAGTGGGGACTTCCGCTTGTTTTTCTTTTAGGAATCGTTTTTTTCATTTTTCGTAGTATGGAGCAGAGGCAAGAAAAGGAGGAGGCCAAGGCGAAAGCAATGGAAATTGAGGCCCGCTACAACGAATATCTTCAGTATATTCATACCGGCGATAGTCTGACCAACCTTGGCAATAAAAGTCAGGGAGGAGATTATGAGCAGTTCTATCTGGGGGCTGTTGGGCGTTATGATGCTGCTTTAAGGCTGGAGGATGAATATCGGACCGCATTTCCCGATGTGGCAGGTGTTTCAGCCCGGAAAGACAGTGTGCAGAAAAAGATTGAAGAGATTTATAACTTATTCGTATCTATGGCGGCAGAAGCGGAACAAACCCAGGATTACGATATGGCGGAAATTTTTTATAAACGGGCATCTGGCGTTAAACCGGAATCTGCCGTGTTGAAAGATTTTCGTGCTCGCAGGGAGGCCATTCAGGATTCTATCGCCGTTCACATTAATAATTGAAGAAGATGAAGACAACGATAAACAAGTTTTATATGAAAGTTTTTTGTAGCCTTCTGTCCCTGTTTCTTTTTGTAGCGTCTGCCTTTTCACAGGATTGCAACGGGACGTATGAGGGCGGTTTGGCCTTGTTGAAAAAGCGGACGGAGGCGTCTGTCAAAGAAGCGGTCCGTAAGTTCGAGTCGGCCAAGAGATGCTACAAGGTAAACCGCGACCAGCAAGGCGTGCTGAATTGTGATGAGCAGATCACTGCTTGTAAGCAGATACTGAACTATTTCACGCAACAGACCGCCAAGGTAACTGCAGAAGAAAGCTATGAGTTTCCGGAGGCAGGAGGCGAGCAAATCATCCCGGTAAAAACGAAACGAAGTTGGAGTTTCTCCGATGTCCATGACTGGTGCACGGCCACAAAGGAGAAAGATGGATTGAAAATCGTCGTCAATCCGAATCGGACGACAGTACGCCGCTCGCAAACTATCACATTGAAATGGTCCGGCAGGAAACAACTTGTCAAGATCGTGCAGGAAGGGGCGGAAGAGAAATTGACGTTGAGTGAATCCGATCTTTTTTTCCAGGCTGACGATACGGAGAAAGTGATCGAAATAACTTCGAATTGCGATTGGGCGGTTGAAAGCAATGATGCTCCTTGGTGCTCCTGGCGTAAAGATAGCCTGCACCTGTATGTTGAACCTTCCATCAACGAAGGGTCGGCAAGGCGTACAGGGACGATCCGTATCGGTGCCGGTTCGCGTCATGCCGAAATCCGTTTGATGCAGGAAATGGATAATTTCAGGATATTCACTCCGGATGAGAACGATACACTTGTTTTTATTCCGAAGGGAGGAACGGTAGATTTGCCCGTCGAATATACGGTCAGTCAAAATGAGACGCCGTGGGAAATCTACTCCTATCCGAATTGGTGCACGGCAACCCGTGAAGGCAACGCCTCTTTGACCTTAAAATGTCTGTCTAATAAAATGAAAGAAGATCGTGATGGCACGATCTTCGTGAAAAAAGGACGCAAGCTGATTTCCATAACGGTCATCCAGTTGGGCAAAGGTTCGAAATACATGACCTTCCAACCTCTTTTCGGTAAAAAGAAAAAAGCGAAATCTTTGTACCAGCGAGCCGTTTTGTTCACCCCCGAAGAAGATTGACATTTTTACAACATCAAGAACTTTTCCTGCAGTTTTTTCAGATACAGTTTGGAAATCTGCAGGTCGCGGACATTGTCGAACGGCGGATAGAACACGCATTTCTTATCCTTGATCATGATCAGATAATTGATGTTGATGATATAGGATTGATGAATCTGAATGAACGAGGGAGAACTTGCCAGTATCTGATCCGCCGCTATATTTTTACGGATGGCGATGGGGGCTGACGCATTGTTCAGGTACGCTTCCCATTGCTTCCTGTCTGAATTGTATTTGAAAAAGCCTACGTTTTCGGGCCTGAGGAACTGCAGATCGTTTGTCGGCGACGGGATGATGATCGTCTGTTCCAACGGTGAAAGGCTCCTTAACAGGATATGAAAGGGAACTGTCTGCAATTGCTGTTCCTCCACCTTTTCGATGAAACGTTTCATCATATTGGACAATTCGCTTTTGTCAATTGGTTTCAACAAGTAATCGAAGGCTGATTCGCGGATCGCATCGAGCATATATTTATTGTAAGCCGTATAAAAGACGACTTGCATGTTCCACGTGATCTCGTTGCGGACCAAGTTCAGTAATTCGGGTCCCTGCATATCGGGAAGCTCGACATCGAGAAATACCAGATCCGGCATCGTTTTGAAAATCAATTTTTTCCCCATTGCCCCGTTTTTGGCTATCCCTTCCACATTAAATTGCTGATAGGACTTTAATTCAAAAGCTAAATTGTCCACAGCCAGTTCGTCGTCGTCGATGATTACTATCTTGTAGTTATTCTTCATGTGCACTCTCTTTTTTTACAAATTTAATAGTTGTCACCAAAGTGTTCCGGTCCTTTTTAGGCAAAATCATGGATATTCTCCCTTTTTGGACGGTTATTCGGTTACAAAAAGGAGCTAAGCGGATTACTTTCCTTCCGGCAAAGTGTACGAATAACCCTCTGGCAAGGTGAATTGTACGAGGCAGCCTGGGTTTTCATCCGTTCCCTGGCTACTTTTTTTGATAAGGATCGTGATAGGAACACTGTTTCCAGCATTCAGTAGCTCGATAGTTTGGTTCAATACTTTCAGGCCCGTTCCTGTACTTTGCATGGCTGGACAGCCAGTTTGCAGCCGGAACCCGGTACCGTTGTCTTCTATGCTAATAATAATATTCCCGTCTTGACGGAAAACAGTGATGGATAGTCGTTTTTCGCCCTCTTTATCCCGAAGTCCGTGTTTGATAGCATTCTCGACCGGAATCTGGATCATCATGGAGGGGAGTTCGAACTGGTCGGCATTGATTTGCGGGTCTATCCGTATCTCGGTTTGAAGGGAGGAGCCGAAGCGTTCTTGTTCGAGGTCGAGATAGGTACGGACGAAATCTATCTCCTCGGCAAGCGTGATACATAGTTTTTCTGTCAGGCGCAGGTTGAGGCGCATGATTTTGATCAGGTTATACAGCTCTTTGTAGCTGCTGTCGCTTTGGCTGTAATGGCTGATGACCCGGTTGAGCGTGTTAAAGATAAAATGGGGTGATACGCGGTTGCGGATATTTTCCATCCGGAGGCTGATGATCTTGTTGCGTGTTTCCGCCAGCAGAAAGGCTCGTTGTTTTTTCTGGTAGAAATAGATGAAAGCTGCAATGGTCAGCAGTATCACACAAACGAGAATCCAGATATAGACACTTAGTTCCAGCGATCGCATGTCGCTCTGCTGTTTTTGTATGAACAGCCTTTGTTTCATCAGTGTCGTATCCTGTTTATAACGAAGGTCCGTTTCTGCCACTCGCATCCGGATGCGGTCGTTACGGATGGAGTCGTCCATCCGCATGTTTTCTTTGAGATATTGGTAGGCCTTGCGGTAATCACCTGTCTCTTCATAATAATGTTGTAGGAATTTTTTTCGGATATCGACTAAAGTCGGTTCTGCTTGCAAATTATCGGTCATGCTGTGGAGCTGTTTTGTCGCATCGGCGATATTCCCTTTTCGGAGCGCGAGTTCGAATATCTGCGTTTGGGCGTGGTACAGTGCTGATGAATTACCGATCTTTTCAAAATAGGAATAACTTTGATCCAAGTAGTATTGGGCTGAGTCGAGCTGTCCCATCAGTAGATAGATGGCTCCGATATTCAGCATGCAGACATTTTGGGCATAAACATATTCGGGTGAAGGTTTGACCAGTTCGTATCCTTTTTTGAATAGGTCGAGCGCTTCGGGATATTTTTTTTCAAAAAAGTAGACGTTTCCGTGGTTCGTGCAATAGACGAATTTCCGGTTGATGTCCATCTGGTCGAAGAGCTTGTAAGCCAAGTTGAAGTAGTAGTGCGAAAGATCGAAATCCCGCAGTTCCGAATAGGTTTGTCCCAGTCCGGTGTAGATATTGATCAACTCTGGTTCGGGCAGATCGATCGAGTCGGCAATGTAGAGTATCTGCCGGTAGTACCATGCCCCTTGGTCGTAGCGGCCGCTACGGACATAGACGTCGGCCAGGTTCGTGTAGCCTGTCAGCAGCACCTCGCTGTTGTGTGTCTGCCGGCCGTACGAGAGCATTTGTTTGAAATATTTAAGGGCGGAATCGTTCATGCTGGTGATTGCATACCGGTTCCCTATGTTGTTACTTGCATCTGCCAGCAGGTAATAATGATAGGGTGTCAATATCTTTTGGCGTGCACAAAACTGTTCGACTTTCCTGCACAGTGGCAAGATCGTGTCGAACTCGGAAGTCGTCAGAAAAGTTTTGACATATAAATTATAAAGGATATACCAGTCGACGCTGTCCTGCACCGGGCGTGTCTGCATCGCTTCCTCCAATATCTGGCGTGCGAAAAGGGCATCTGAATAGATCGCTTTTTGAGCTTGTTCATAAACCGTATCTCCTTTAGGCGCAAAGTTGATCTCCTGTGTTACCGGAACCTGCTTGTTGCAGGACAGGATTGCGGAAAATAAAAAGATAGCAATGGTGTAAAGAGGGTATTCTTTTTTCATATAAGAGATGTTTTTTGATGAGCTTGTATTGAAATAAACCTATTTGTTTGGGCAAATGTAACAGATATAATGATATAAAAATAGATTGTTCCGATAAAAAGATAAATTATTTATTATACCCTTGTTTTTTCTGATATATGGCGATTGGCGGTAGTATCAAAATGTTACTACCTATCCATGAAAATCGGATTAGTAGGGCATATTTAGAGGATTACCCTTGCGGGTAATATATTTTAACATATCGATAAGGAAGGTGATAGCTGTTTTGGGTGTCTAAATGTAATGTTATGTGTCGTGATAGAAATAGATGAATTTGTTATGGATAAGTGCTTTTTTTTACCGGATAGCAGTCGTAAATTACCGGATAGGACTTTTTCTTCCTTTTTCCAATCTTCGATGCTCCGCGAATGTCTATTTTAGCGTTAAAAACTAAAAATATTATGGAACATAAGACGCTACAATTTTTCCAACGCCCACTACAGCCGGGCTGCCTGTTTTCTTTTTTATTTTTCCTGATGGCCTTCTTTCTGTCACAGGAAGCCGTTGGGCAGGAAAGTAGAAAAACTGTTTGGCAACAGATTAAAGAAGCGGAAGATGGAGATGTGATTGATCTGAAGGGTGAAACCTATGAGTGGAATTATATCGAATTTTCCGGTAAAAAAACGGTCACGTTGAAAAACGGAACGATTATTCGGCCGGATGGCTATTCTGTGAATAAAGTGGAGCTGTTGTTCGGAGTTGGGGGCGGCTTCAAACTGATCTTGGATGAGGTAAAGTTGAAGGGGGGAGAGTTCTCGAAAGGGGCACCGATAGTCTACGTCAAATCAGGAGGTATCTTGGAGATGAACGGAGGAGCCATTACGGAGGCAAGGGTCGATGAGGCTGTACCCAGTTGCGTGCGGATAGCTGGAGGCGGCATTTTTATTATGAATGGTACTGTGATCAATGGCGAGAATGCGGTTGGAGAAGGGGAGATCAATGTTGCAGAGGGAGGAACATTGGTCATGAACGGCGGACGAGCCAACTGGGTCATCAACAATGGAACGACTAAAATCGGAGGAGATGCTGTGATCAGAAAGTTTTGTAGTTCCATGAAACCACTAGAGATATTCGCTCCTTTGACGGATGAGATTTTTGCGCATAGTATCTCATTTCTTTATCCTGGTGCTAATGTGTTGGGACAAGTCGTGGCCATCGGAGTGGATGGATATACGCCGACCCGTTCCGATGCTTCGAGATTTTATGATGTCGGGAAAAAATTTGGTTTCGGTGTGAAAAACGGGAAGATCGTTTTTGTAAAGTTAGGACAGGAAGATCCGGTGATCGAAACGGAAGAGGATTTGACAGGAGCCATTGACGAGTTGCCAGCCGGGACGGAAGAGGAACCGTCGGATGTTATAGTGGAGACTGAGATTTCAGTGACAAATCCGGTGACGGTCAAGGACAAGTATATTACGTTGGGAGGCGGTGGAACGTTCAACTCGCTGAACAGTGGCGGGATCTTCTCGGTCAATAATGGCGGTCTGGTGTTGGATAATATTACGTTAAAGGGGCAATGGATAGACAAACGACCGCTTTTGGAGGTGCTGAATGGATCGATTTTGAACATTCATCCGAATACGATGATTCACTCGAAATCGGATCATCTGGCGACGGTGCATGTCGACAAGACCAGTACGCTTGTGTATGAGGGTATTATGGAGGGACATCTTCATAGTATCGGTTCTTTGTTGCTGCTCGCCGGAGCGGTTCATGGCCAGGTCAGTTCGTTTACACCTTTCAAACTTTCAGGTAACGCGAAGATCGATGTCGGAATCTTTTTGGGAAGAATCGATACATATATAGGAAAAATTTGTTTGACAGATCCTCTGCGAGACAAGCTGGATGTGCTGACTGGCGTAGGAATGGAGCCCGAAGTAGGTAATCCGGTGTTGATTGCCGAAGGAGTGGACGGCTACAGGCTGACGAAGTCCGACCTTCTGAAACTGAATTGTATCACAGATGGTTGCGAGTTTTATCTTGACAACGACTGTATCTTGATGCGCAAAATAGATCCTTCTGCCAACGAAAAGATCGATCCCTCTCAACTTCGGATCAGAACTGGTAATGGGATGGTTGAAGCAGACGGAATTCCCGCAGGCCACCGATATGCACTCTACAATTTGTCAGGAATTATTCTGGCGAAAGGGGTGTCCGATGGTGGGACGATCCGGATTCCGGTCAGTCACTCTGGAATTTATATTTTTCAGGCAGCAGGGGTAGGAAAGAAAATACGAGTATCCGAATAATCCTTTTTTTGAGCTGAATAGTATTAGTTATTGATCTTATAATCATTTTCCTTAAAATGTCTGATTTCTGGAAATGTTAAGGATTATTACCTTTGCCAATGCAGAATAAAAAAGAATATAAACATAAATAACTAATTAAAAAACAAACAGTGTATGAAAACAAAGCTTACTTATTTACTGATGATCATTATGACGATGACAATGGCGTTGGGATTCACCTCTTGTGGAGATGACGATGATGAAAAGGGAACAGGGGGATTAAATGGAACTCAATGGGTCTATGTTGATAAATATGTTGATGGAACAATTGAGTATATAGTCAATTTTGGTGATGGTACTGCTACTTATGAAATTACAATCAGAAATGCTGGTGGAACAATAACAGATACTGAACTGATTTATTACTCTTATCGGGTTTCAGAAGATTTAGTTGTTTTCACGACTGAACAAGCAGGTAAGGCAAATTTAGAAGGTTTGATTTCTTCTGGAATTAAAATGGTATTAACAAATACTTCTACAGGACAGGAAATAGGTACGTTCTATAAACAATAGTACTAGATGTAAGGATTTTAACTTATGAGTACAAGGCTATACCTGAAAAATAGGTATGGCCTTGTTTTATTAAATCATCATTGGATATGTGGAGTTCCAGAATTTGTTTGTCTTTTGTTGTGCTTTGGGTTTGTGAACTTGTTTCAGCTGTTTCAGCTTATCCAGGCATGATCCGTTACCATTGTTCGGATGGGAGCTATGTGAATTTGAGACTTAAGGGAGATGAGTATAGTAAATGGGCTATGACTGAAGATGGCTACGTTTTACTGCGAGATAGTTTAGGAGAATGGTGCTATGCTGATGTAGATATCAGGGGAAATATTTATGCTTCCCGATTAAAAATTTCAGCTTTGCGTTCTAAAGGAGTTGATGATTTTTTGAAAAATATTTCGGGGAAGATTAAACCTGGAATGATAGGGAAGGAACTGTTGGGCAAAACGGAGATCTGTAAGAATAGTGTGTCCCGTTCTTCTGTTGTTGGAGAGCAGAGAACCCTTGTTGTTTTAATGCAATATAGAGATGTGCTGTTCAAGAAAACGAGAGAAGATTATGATGCCTTATTTAATGAAATTGGTTATCAGAAAGATGGAGCACTTGGCAGTGTGAAAGATTTTTTTAGAGAAAACTCTTATGGAAAACTTGATTTAGATTGTGATATTTTGGGTCCGTTTACTACTTTACATGATATGAAGTATTATGGCGGTAACGATAGGCGAGATCAGGATCAGCGTCCTGAGGAAATCTTTTTAGAAGCTCTTGAAAAAATTGTCGAGATTGTTAAACTGTCTGATTATGATTCTGATGGGGATGGGGTTATTAATAATATTCATCTTATTTTTTCGGGTTATGGTGAGGAAGCAGGCGCAGAAGCTGATGCAGTCTGGTCGCATGAAGCTATTTTTGCAGAACCGATAGAAATGGATGGAGTGAAAATAAAAGGTTATTCATGTGCACCTGAGTTGCGGGGAAACAATGGAAATGGAATATCTCGTATTGGGGTTCATTGCCATGAGATGGGACATTCTTTTGGAGCATTGGATTTTTATGATACGGATTATGACAAAAATGGAGCGTTTTCAGGTACGGGGAAATGGGATTTGATGGCCTCTGGAAGTTGGAATAACGAAGGTGTTACCCCTGCTCATTTTAATCCTTATGTAAAAATGCAGTTTGGGTGGGTTGAGTGTGAAACTCTTAACAAAGAACAGGATAAAGTTGTGCTGCCTCCTGCTGTAGGAAACAGTAAAATATATAGAATCAATACAAGTGTAGAAGGTGATTTTTTTCTTCTTGAGAATAGGCAACAATTGGGGTTTGATAAATCTATACCAGGTAATGGGTTGATGGTTTATCATATTTTACCCGATATTGTACAGCGTTCTATTGTTAATAAAATTAATGCGGCTTTCCCTCAGACTTGTTATCCTGTTTGTGCGGGGACAGAATATGGTATACCAGACCGTATACCTTTTTCTTATGGAGACGTCGATAGCCCCAAATGTCCTTTTCCGGGTTCTTCTTTGACGGATGAATTTACTTCTATGAGTGTTCCTGCTGCTTTGGCTGCAGATGGTTCTTTGGCACAAGTGGGTTTGACTAATATTCGGCAAGAGGAAAATGGAGATGTTTCTTTTAAAGTCTCTGAAAATGGTACTGTAGTTGAGCAGTCTTTACTTTTTTCGGATAGTTTTGAGAATGCAGGACTGGCTTGGGCAATGGATAATATAAAAGGTAATATCTCGTGGAGTATTTATAAGCCGGATTTGACAACAATGATGCCTGTTGCAATGGCTGGAGAGCATTATTTGGCAATGAGAGGTGAACGAGTTTCGGGAGATTTGTCTGTTTCAAGAATAGCCTCTCCTGTGATAGCGGGATCTTATGGAGAAAAAATTTTGTTGTCTTTTTATTATCAGAATTTAAAGTTTATGTTGAAATATGGAACTTTAAATGTGTTATATAAAGAAATTGGAAAAACTAATTGGCAATATGTGGAGACACTTTCTAAAGCTAATGATGAATGGGAGTTATGTCAAATCAACTTGCCTGTTACCGGTGCCAATTTCCAGGTTGCTTTCGAGGGCGAGATGGAGGCTGGCTTGCTTCTGATCGATGACGTGAGAATTTATTCGGATGCGGCAACTTCCGCCTCTCCCATACCGATGAAGCCTGCTTCTCTGACTTGCTGCGGAATGCGAGGGAAAGTTTGTGTGAAAAGTGACGAATCCGTTCGTTTCAGAATTTATGATCTGACTGGAAAAATCGTTTATTCCGGTACTTTGGAGGAAGGCTTGAATACGATAGAGATGGACCCCGGACTTTATATCGGCGTTAGTGAAAAGGCTGTGTCTAAGTTTTCTGTCTATTAGACCTGCTTTATTCGTCAGTTTTTCTTACCTTTGCCCCTCATTCAAAGAATAGAAAATAAAATAAATATACATACGAATTATGTTTGAGAATTTAAGCGAAAGGTTAGACAGATCGTTTAAACTGTTGAAAGGTGAAGGTAAGATCACGGAAATCAATGTGGCTGAAACATTGAAAGATGTGCGTAAAGCATTACTCGACGCCGACGTAAACTATAAAGTAGCCAAGAGTTTTACCGATACGGTAAAGACGAAAGCATTAGGACAAAACGTGCTTACATCCGTTAAGCCCAGTCAGTTAATGGTCAAGATCGTACATGATGAGTTGGCAGACCTGATGGGAGGGACGGCAACCGATCTGGATCTGAAGGGGAGTCCGGCAATCATCCTGATGTCCGGTTTGCAAGGTTCCGGTAAAACGACTTTTTCAGGTAAGTTGGCGAATTTGCTGAAGACAAAGAAAAATAAAAAGCCGTTGTTGGCTGCTTGTGACGTGTATCGTCCGGCCGCTATCGAGCAGCTGCGCGTAGTTGGTGAACAGGTCGGAGTGCCTGTCTATATGGAACTGGAAAACAAGAATCCGGTGGAGATCGCGGTGAACGCGATCCGCGAAGCACGTGCGAAAGGTAATGATGTCGTGATTGTCGATACTGCCGGCCGTTTGGCAATCGATGAGCAGATGATGAAAGAGATCGCTGCGATCAAGAGTGCTATCCAACCGGATGAAACCTTGTTTGTGGTTGATTCCATGACCGGACAGGATGCAGTTAATACGGCGAAAGAATTCAACGAACGCCTCGATTTTGACGGTGTGGTATTGACTAAGTTGGATGGTGATACTCGCGGTGGTGCCGCTCTTTCTATCCGAACGGTGGTCGACAAACCGATCAAGTTCGTCGGAACGGGCGAAAAGATGGATGCTTTGGATATCTTCCATCCTGAACGTATGGCAGACCGTATCCTCGGTATGGGTGATATCGTTTCTTTGGTGGAACGTGCGCAAGAACAGTATGACGAAGAAGAAGCCAAACGCTTGCAGAAGAAGATAGCCAAGAACCAGTTCGACTTCAACGACTTCATCTCTCAGATCCAGCAGATTAAGAAGATGGGTAATCTGAAAGAACTGGCCTCCATGATTCCGGGTGTAGGTAAGGCATTGAAAGATGTGGATATCGACGACAATGCTTTCAAGAGCATCGAAGCAATCATCTACTCCATGACGCCCGAAGAACGTACGAATCCGGCTGTCCTGAACGGGTCGCGTCGCCAGCGTATCGCCAAAGGTAGCGGCACGACGATCCAGGAAGTAAACAAGCTGATCAAGCAATTCGACGAAACACGCAAGATGATGCGTATGTTGACAGCTGCCAAACCGGGAAGCAAGAAATTCCCTTCATTCAGAAGATAAACCCGAAAAGATAATAGAGTATGGAAGAACAGCAGTACAAGCTATTGGACGGAAAAGCCGTTTCGGCTCAGATGAAGCAGGAGATGGCGGAAGAAGTGGCCCGCATCAAGGTTGCCGGTGGTAAAATCCCTCATTTGGCTGCCATATTGGTCGGTCATGATGGTGGAAGTGAAACGTATGTCGCAAGTAAAGTGAAGACATGTAATGAGATCGGTTTCAAATCGTCTCTGATCCGTTATGAAGCTGATGTTACTGAAGAAGAGCTTCTTCATAAAGTGGACGAACTGAACAACGATCCGGACGTGGATGGTTTCATCGTACAGCTCCCGCTTCCGAAACATATCTCAGAACAGAAGATTATCGAAGCGATCGACTACCGTAAGGATGTAGATGGTTTCCATCCGATCAATGTGGGTCGTATGTCTATCGGTCTCCCCTGTTTTGTGTCGGCAACTCCGGCTGGCATTTTGGAGCTGTTGAGGCGTTACGAGATTCCTACTCGCGGTAAACATTGCGTAGTGCTGGGGCGTAGTAATATCGTGGGCAAACCGATGGCTACTTTGATGATGCAGAAAGCCTATCCGGGCGATTGTACGGTTACTGTTTGCCACAGTCGCTCCGAGAACCTGAAGGAAATGTGCTTGAGTGCCGACATTATTATTGTGGCATTGGGTGTCCCCGAATTCCTGAAAGGCGATATGGTAAAAGAAGGGGCTGTAATCGTGGATGTGGGTACGACACGTGTGCCGGATGCAACTCGCAAAAGCGGCTTTAAGTTGACTGGCGATGTCAAGTTTGACGAGGTCGCTCCTAAGTGTTCTTATATCACGCCGGTTCCGGGTGGTGTAGGTCCGATGACAATTATTTCTTTGATGCGCAATACGCTTTTAGCCGGAAAGAAAGAGATTTATAAATGAAAATCCTCCTCTCCGGGTTTTGTCTTTTGAGCTTTCTGTCTTTATCCGCTCAGGACTCGCTGACAATTTTGTTTGCCGGTGATGCCATGATGCACCAGAAACAACTTGACAATACCCGGAGGGGAGATTTTTTTGATTTGGGTAGCTATTTTGCCAATATCGAGAGAGAGGTGAAAGCTGCCGATATTGCTGTTGTGAACTTCGAAGTCCCGTTAGGAGGGGAGCCGTATAGTGGTTATCCGGCTTTCAGCGCTCCGGAAGACTTCGCTTTGGCTTTGCAAAAAGCAGGCTTCGACTTTTTCTTGTTAGCCAATAATCATTGTTTAGATAGGCGGACTCGCGGACTTGTCCGTACCATCCAAGCACTGGACTCTCTCGGAATCCGTCATACCGGAACCTTTCTTGACTGTGATCACCGTCACCGCACATATCCGATGTTGCTCCGTAAGAAGGATTTTCGTATCATCATGCTCAACTATACCTATGGTACCAACGGTTTGAAAGTCGATATACCCCGAATCGTCAATTATATCGATAAGGAGATAATGAAGGGTGATATTGCCGAAGCCAAGCTCTTTAATCCGGATTTTATTATAGCTAATATGCATTGGGGATTGGAATACGAACGGATACCTTCCCGTGAACAACGCGAACTGGCCGATTGGCTGATGCGACAGGGTGTCGATCTGGTCATAGGCAGTCACCCTCATGTTGTCCAGCCAATGGAGCTTCGCAGGGGAAAGGAGGGAGTTACCGACCGTCTGGTTGTCTATTCATTGGGTAATTTTATATCGAACATGAGCCGGGAACATACCGATGGGGGTGTCATGGTGAAAGTCGTTTTAGGCCGGAAGGGTTTGCGTCGATACATTGCTTCTGCACAATATTCGTTGATTTATTCTTCCCGTTATAAGAATGAACAAGGAAAAGAAGATATTCGGGTGGTTCCGGCAGCCTCTTGGTCGGGAAAGAATCAAAATTCCTCTTTTTCAGTCGATTCAGCATTGATTAAGTATGTAAATAATACGCGCTTGTTTTTAAAAGGCAACAATAAGGAGGTCGAAGAGTATATTTTTGAATAAAAAAATGCCCGAATTATTTGCAGTTTAAAATAAAACCTCTATCTTTGCACCGTCTTAAAGAGATAAACACTTGATAAGATAAACATGGTGAGAATAGCTCAGTTGGTTAGAGCATCGGATTGTGGTTCCGAGGGTCGTGGGTTCGAGTCCCATTTTTCACCCATAAGGCCGCCTGTAAAGGCGGTTTTTTGACTTATACAGTTTTACGCGGTAGCGACTGCAG
>ENA-ORNZ01000793-ORNZ01000793.1-human-gut-metagenome-genome-assembly--contig:-NODE-793-length-37979-cov-20.034015_pt1 | contig 37979 bp, 55 predicted proteins | sample MGYA00242124_ERZ509040 | MGnify/ENA primary metagenome ERZ509040 (study PRJEB26280, sample SAMEA2338733) | human gut metagenome | biome: human gut; feature: human-associated habitat; material: faeces... | reverse complement strand
GCAAGAAAAGCCTATTATATAAGGCTTTATACTTTCAGAGAGGAAATGATTTAATAATTTAAAAAGCCCTGTTTATCGGGCTTTTTTGATGCTTGTTGCATGTTGTTTTAATCAATATCAAAGCATTTAGTAACAAATTAGTAACACTATTTTATATCTATTTTTTGTATTTCAGAGAATAGCTTGTTTAATACAGAATGTGTGTAAACATCATCTGTAATATCATTTGATTTATGACCCATGATTTGCTTACGGCAATAAGGATCAACCTTGTATAATTTTGCCAATGTAGCAAATGTATGTCGTGTATCATAGGGGGTATGATTCCATCCCAAAGATTTCATAAATTCTGTGAAATATCGTGAATAAAAACATTTATAAGCACCATAGGTGGATTTTTTATTGAAGTAGAGATAATCATTGTTTTCGTTTAGAAATTCAATTAAGTATGGTTTAATGAGGTTATGAATAGGGATTTTTCTATTTTTTCCAGCATCGGTCTTTGAACCAGTGATAATGTAAGAAATTATGGTAATTTCACCATCATCTTCATTTTCAATATCTAAATAAATATCTTTTTTTTCTAAAGTATATAATTCAATAGGTCGGCAACCAGTAAAGATGTACATAAGAATTATTTTAGCAATTCTGCTGTTATTCTGAATCAATGCCTGTATTTCTTGTATAGTAAAAGGCTTATGCATTTGTTCATGTTGTTCGCCAGTTGATATATCAATAAATTCACTATAATCATCATCACGTGTAATATAATGATTGATTACTGCATATTTAAAAATATCTGTACATATTCTTTTTTTGAGACTTAAAGTTCCAGCCACCATACCCTGTGCTTTTAAACCATCTATGATTGTCTGCATATCTCTTAATGTTATTACATTAATTTTTAAATTATGTAATGGCTTGAATGTTTTAAAATGATAACGCTTCATGTCTGCACTAGTCAATTTGCAATATTTAGTTTCATATAAAATTTCGAAAATATTAGCGAAAGTAGGTATATTTTTGTTCTTTATATTTTTCATTTCTTCATATGCTGATGGTGATAGCTCTCTTACTTCGTTTGATGAAATTTCCTTTTTAGCTTCTAAATTATATAAAGTAAGAGCTTCATTTGCTTCTTCCCAAGTCTCGAAATAACCTATAAATTTTTGTTTAGGCATACCTGTTTCAGAGTTGTAACCATTAAAAATCCTTGCACCATATTGTTTTCTGCGTTTTCCAGAAAGCTTAACCACCGATCCGCTGCCATTTGGTCTACGTCTAAAATTTTTTCTAGCCATATTAAACCCTCCTTGTTAAATTCAATAAAATTTGATACAATTTGGGTACAATAAAAAGTAGGTTTGCAAAACACTTTTATTGTACTTTCACTCATTGGTGCCAGCCATTGAGTGCTTTTTTATATATAATCATGTGATGTTTTAAATAATTGATTTTCACTTTCTATTAAATCTTTTATATCTTTTAATATATTTACTGGAATACATTCACTCATTCCGTATTTTTGCAAAAGTAGATATGCAAACAAGTTAGCTTCTCTTTCTTTTTTTGTATTATTTCTCATGCTGAAACTGTATTGCATACTTTCATTATGACATATACAATGCCCAAATTCGTGGCATTTTACAAAGCAAATCAATGGATACTCAAGATCATCTTTAATAAAAATATTTTTGTTGAAAGTCTTGCCACTAACATTAAGCTTACTGTCATATATAATCGAAATATCATACAGATCAAGTAAAGTATCAATACAATCTGTTGGTGGTAATTCGTCAACGATTCTTTTGATTTTACAATATGTACTTAATGCTTTTCCCATTTTAATCACCTTACTATTTCTTGTATTTTAAAGCGACCAGCTGTATCATTCTCTGTATTTCTTCAGCAAATTCTATTATTTCTTCATCGGTCATTGTGTTTAAATCATAACCACCCATATGTGATACAGCGGGCTGTGATAAAATGAACTCCAAAGCTTTTTGCGCGCTTTCAAAATACGATGGGGGTTCAGTTGCAGGTAAGTTTTCATCAGTATATTCAATATCCATTAAGTCAATAGGAGAAATATTTAAAATTTCAGCTAGTTTAGCTAACTTATCTCTCCTCATGTTTTTTATATATCCTGTTTCCCACTTTCTTACGGTACTTTTGCCAACCCCTACATATTGCGCTACTTGTTCGAGGGTAAGACCCAGTTCCAATCGTCTACTTTTTATTAAATCACTCGTGTTCATATTTTCACCTTCTTTATATTATATTCTTATTATAAATGTGAAGTGTCTTAAATGCAACAATAAAATAAAAAATGTGTCTTTTATGGTTGCATTATGTTTAAAGTGTGCTATAATTTAGGTGTCCTAAAGGAAACAAAAGAGAGGAGGAAATATGAACACAGAATTATTAATGGACGAAATTAAAAAGGCTAACATTAGTTTAAAGGATTTATATGTGATGCTTAATATTAGTCGAAGTTCACTTTATCGTAAATTAACAGGGAAAACAGAGTTTACAAGAAGTGAAGTTGAACAGTTATCAAAGAAGTTAAATTTGTCTAAAGAAAAAATATATGAAATTTTTTTTAGATAATAAGTGTCCTAAAAGATACATATAAGGAGGCGATTATGGATTTAAACGTAAGTATAAAAGAAGCTGCTATTATTTCTGGCAAAGGCGCTTATTTTATACGTAATGCAATTACTAATGGAAAAATGCCCGGTATTGTTGTTAGCAAAGGCAATAGAAGAACATTTGCTATACCAAAAAAGGCATTGCTAGAGTATTTGCGTATGACAGAAGCTGAAGCCGATGAAATTCTGGCAAAAAAAAGAGATACCGCAGCCGACCAAAGCACAGTATCTCAAAGTTGATAACTGTAGTAAATTATCAACTAAATTATAGCACACAAAAGGAAAGGAGGAAATATGAATCCTGAAGAAATGTACTGGCGATTTGTAAATGAATTACTAATTGCTTTAAAAATTAACCGTTACTTAATTATCTTGAATATCCTTATGTCAATCATGATGGTTGCACTGGTGATTCGATATGGAAGATAAAGAATTATTCAATTTACTCTACAAGCAAATTGAAGATAGATCAGAAATTTTAAAGGCAATCTTAAATATAAGTTTGCTTATGAATTTACTGCTACTAATCATCACAGGCTGTTTGATCCTATTACATATCCAATTAGGATGAGAACTATTGCCCACATAAGACACATTTAAGCACTCGGTAATGATTAAATAAGTAAATCATACAATCATCTCAAAAAGATTGTAGCACAAGGAAAAGAAAAGGCAAGGTGAAGAAGTAGTGAATGATAAAGTGAAGAAAGAGATAGAACGATTAAAAAAAGCAGATGCAGTAGATATTGTTTCTGAAATATTATCTAAAGAAATTGACATTTTAAAAAGGTGTTTGTTGTTATCTGTTTTAGTAAATATCGTTTTAATAGCATTTGCTTGTATTGCTTTATTTTCCTAAAAAGGAGGAAATAGCTTGATTATTTTAATTGCTTGGATTGGAAGTGCGATTATATCATATTTTATAGGCATTACAATCTGTAAATATTATTTAACTAAATTAAATTGTAGTTGGATAAAGGGACTTAATGAATTAAAACAGTTTACGATTGATGAAAGGAATAATCAAAATGAATGATCAAAATGAAGAATCTGAATGGTATAAAAAAGAAATTAAGCAAACTAAAGCAAATGCAAAGCTAGTGAGATTCGCTTTGTTCATTTCAGTCATAAGTTTCTTAGTTGCCGTAATTAATTTGATGATAAAGATTTGCAAGTGAAATAAGCAAAGCTAAGATAGAAATTATGATAGCTAAATAAGAGCAGTATTTTTCTCGTTTTCTCTCTTCTGCTTTTGCTAAAGCATCGTTTAAATAATCTCTACCAATAAGTGTTATCAAATATCGATTATCTGGTGTTTTTAAGATGCGATTATCATGTAAATTTACTAAATCGTAGAGAATATCTACGTTACGGAAATATATGATCAATTCAGAATTTTTAGCACCTTCAGGATGCTTTGATAAATAAATCAATATATTCAGCAGAGAAGGTTCTACTTTTTTCATTTAGATCACCTCAAGAAAATTGTAGCATTAATACCTAAAAAGACAAGGAGAAACCAATGATTAAATACATAAGAAAACCAATTTGGCAAAACTGGATAATCTTAGGATTAGTAATTTATTCAGCAGCCGTAACAGTGCAAATTTATAATTGCAATCGTTTAGCCGAGGAACAAACCGAAAAGATAGCGCAGCTACTAAGCGAAAAAGCAGAGCTGGAAGTAATGGGTGAAATTATCAACCCTGTTGTTGAAGCAGATTACTGAACACCTATAAATGGTGTTGAAACTCGTATAGACGATCATCACACACCATTAGAGGCAATCAGCAGCCGTCTCACTCCTCTCGATCATGTTACTTTTTATGAGATGGCTACTGATTATGGAATAGATGCATCGTTTGCACTTGCCACATGGGCTTGGGAAACAGGCTGGGGCACAAGCGAGTTATGGCTCAACAGTAATAACCCAGCAGGCATTACTTGCGGCGCTGCTTATTGCACCTACGAGACACAGCAGCAGGGCTTACAGGCTATGTTTAGTCTTATGCGATATTACGTCAATGAATTCGGTAGAAATACAGTGACAAGTGTGCGTGATCTGTGGAGCGAGAGCGATGATGCTCAACAAATAGTTGGGATCATGGAGGAAATACATGAATGAGTTAACAAATCTAGTTAGCGACTTTTTTAAGACACAATCAGTGATTTCGAGAGAGGCGCTAAGAGCAGAAAAGGAATTAGAAGATTACAGAGACAGTCTTATAGAAGATTGTGAACCCTATCCGACTTGTGACTGGTGCGGAGATGCAATCACAGAAGATTGGTATGAGATAGATGCAGGAAAAACAGTGGATATTGTTTGCCCTGAATGCATTGAAATGTGCAGAAAGGAAAGAAAATGAGTGATAAGACATTAAAAGAAATCAATGCAGAAGCTAACGTACTGACTGATTATAATAATGTGTTCGCAGTGCTTAATGCGATCAATGTGAACGATAAGAAAGAAGAAAAGAATGGTTTATCTTACTTATCTTGGGCGTGGGCATGGGGTGAAGCTAAAAAGATTTATCCTGATGCCACTTATACAATTTATGAGAATGCAGCAGGTTGGTGTTATCACACTGACAATCTGACTTGCTGGGTTAAAACAGGAGTAACGATCAACGGTTTAGAGCATATCGAATACTTGCCTGTAATGGATTACAAGAATAAATCAATACCAGCAGATAAAGTGACGTCTTTTGATGTAAATAAAGCTATCCAGCGATCCTTAACCAAAGCGTTAGCAAGACATGGATTAGGACTTTATATCTATGCAGGTGAAGATTTGCCAGAAGTAGATAAAGGCAAAGAGATTGCAAAACGTCAAGAAGAACAGATGCTTAGATGGAGCGAATACCGAACTAAGTTATCTGATCTGAAGGTTGATTTTAGAGAAGATGAAGATACGGTAAACTACATACTTAAAACTGCAAATGTTAAAAGTCAAGATTTAGACAAAATATCCGTAGAAGAAGCTGAAAGGCTGCTGAATGTTTATCTTGGTATCATAAAGAATAAAGAGAAATCCAAAGAAGTGAAACAAGAAAATAAAAAGCCAGAAGTCAATCCAGAGCAGGCAGAAACAAACAAGCAAGACAACATCAAAGCTTGCATGGCTTATCGTGATGAATTAAAAAAAGTTGGAATAGATTATCTATCATCAAAGGTGGTTGAGTGGTGTAAAAAGAATACAAGAACCGGTATTACCACAATGGACTTAACGAAGCTTAATAACGAGCAGATCATTGACATGATAAATCTATACGCAAGATTACACGCCGAAAAGAAGGCTAAAGATCATGAAAAGCAAGCGCAGTAAAGCCTGTGACATCAAGCGGTCAGTAAAAGAGCGAGTATGGGAGCGAGACGGCCATAAATGTATCTTCTGTGGCAGCTCCTCAGCCATGTCTAATGCTCATTATATACCTCGGTCAAAAGGTGGGCTAGGTATTGAGCAAAACATTGTGACAGCATGTAAAGACTGCCATCACAAGATGGATCAAACAAAATATAGAAAAGAGATGCTCAAGAAAGCGGAAGAACATTTACAAGCTTCATATCCTGGTTGGGATGAAACAAAGCTTCAGTATGATAAATGGGGGTGGATGCATCATGAATGAAAAACTGTATCTATTCAATCCTTTCAACATTAAGAATTGGACTAACGAGAACATTAAGCAGCAGCTTGATGTTCTCATTGATAAATATAATGCAGAAGCATCAACACCTTATGAGTATGCCTTGAATGTTGAGAACCTAGCCAATCAATTATATCTGATCGGTGAAATGATAGCACGTCTTTACGAGGATACAAACCTTTTGAAAAGCGAAGTAGAAAACGAATCAAATCTGCAAGTATATAAACAGCGAGATGTATGGTGCAAAACTAACGAAGGAAAAGCACCGGCCATAGATTATTTCAAAGCTATCGCTAGTGATTTTGTTAAAGATAAGCGTGAAATGCTTGTCAAAAAAGAAAGCGATCTGAAGCGGTTTAAAATCGCTTATGACAGCTTAGAAAATAAAATGAATGCGGTAAAAAAGAAAATCGAAGCTGTCAGATATGAAGAGTTTGGGAGGTAGACCATGATAGAAATACTCAATCTGACCGACTGGAAGAAGATGTCTTACATCAAAGAAAAGTATAGAGAATACGGTAAGCAAATAAGCCAAGACGGAAGAGAATTTAGGCGCCTTGTAGAAGAGTATAACAAGGGGTATTTTAATCATGAACATGAAGATTTTATCGCTCATGACAATGTAAAAGGATATAAATTGACTGCAGATAGCAAAGAGATAGATAAAGCACTACTTGACTACAAAAAACGCGGTATCAATCAGCTTATTAAATACTGCCGTGGTATGAAAGCACGCGGTGAGAATATCAACGTAAGTCTTCTAATCGAGGAGGCTGAACATGGATTATAAATTTACTATCTTAGGTCGTTTAGCTGGTCTAAATGAATACACAGAAAGCAATCGCTCTAACCCTCGAAAGGGTAATAGAGTAAAGCACAAAGAACAGCAAATAGTCAATATGGCAATCAGAAACGCCCATCTCACGCCGATACATAAACCAGTAGTGGTTTACATTGACTGGTATGAAAAAGACAACAGGCGAGACGTAGATAACATCACAGCTGCTAAGAAATTTATCATGGATAGTTTGGTAGAAATGAAAGTGTTGAAAGACGATAGCAGACGATATGTTAAGCAGATTTATGACTGCGTTAAAACTGATACCAAAAACCCAAGAATTGAAGTCGAATTGATCGAGGTTCAGTGATATGAATGAAGGCTATATCAAACTCTATCGCAAGTTTGTAACATGGGAATGGTATGACGATATCAATACGTCTCGGTTGTTTCTGCACCTGTTATTCACTGTAAATTGGCAAGATAAAAAGTGGCATGGGGTTGATGTAAAGAGGGGTTCCGTTATCACTTCTTTATCAAAATTATCAGATGAAACAGGTTTAACGTTAGACCAAGTGCGTGGCTCCTTAGCTAAGCTTATATCTACAAACGAAATCACAAAGCAAACCACAAACAGATATACCATTATAAGTGTTGTTAAATACAATGATTATCAAGTTAATGATAAAGACAATCCCAAACAAAATACCACGCAATTAACCAAACAAGCACCTAACGAACCCCAAACAGACCCCACTCAAACCCCAACAACTAAAGAATTTAAAGAATTAAAAGAAGATAATAATACTTCTTTAAAAGAAAATAAATTAAATGAAATAAACAATCAAGAAGAGCCGACACTTTTTGAATTGTTTGAAGATGAATTTAAACGGCCATTAACACAAATCGAAATCAAAAGGTTATTTGATTGGCAACAAGAGCATGATGAGCAGCTAGTTGTGTATGCGCTGAGGGAAGCATCAATCAACAAGAAATGGAGCTTTAATTACATTGGTCAGATTTTATATGAGTGGCAACGTAATGGCATGACGGCCGAGAAATATGAGGAGCGTGAGAATGATGGATGAAATATATCAACAAGCAATAGCTAAGTTTGGCAAAGATGCTCAGCTTAAAATGGCAATAGAAGAAATGGCAGAGCTTACTCAAGCAATATGTAAATCATTCAGAGAATCAAATAATCATGAAAATATCGTCGAAGAAATCGCAGACGTAGAAATCATGCTTGCACAACTTAAAATAATATATGAGATTGATGAGAGCAAAGTTGAAACATGGAAAGGGTTAAAGTTATTCAAACTTTACAACGTATTGAACGATGCTGATGAGTAAAGAAACAGCCACGTATATAATCATTAAGCATTTCGGTAGTTTTACTGATGAGATAGTAACCACAAGGCAAAACAAGCGCACTGGCGATGTTGTTGAGATAATAGAACCGCTTGCTAGATACTCGGCTCATCCGACAGGATATCGGCACCAATTGGAGCTGCAAGGTTTTGAGGTGATTGGACATTGAACCAACTTGATATATTTGGACAACTCTACAAACCATTCAAGTTCACTAAAAAAGTGCGATTGATTGAATTGTTCGCTGGTGTTGGTAGCCAGGCGATGGCACTTAGAGATTTGGGAATACCATTTGAGCATCATCGTGTCGTTGAGTTTGATAAATATGCAATCAAAAGCTATAACGCTATTCATGGCACTAACTTTCCGACTTCTGACATTAGGGACATACATGCTAGTGATTTAGATATGGCAAATCACAACTACCAATACATCATGACTTACTCATTCCCTTGCCAAGACTTATCCAAAGCAGGTAAGCAGAAAGGTATGAGTAAAGGCAGTGGCACACGCTCTGGGTTGTTATGGGAAGTGGAACGGATAATTGGCGAATGCTATCGTGATAAGTGTTTGCCAGACGTACTGCTTATGGAAAACGTGCCTGAGGTTATCGAAATTAAAAATATTAAAGACTTCTTACAATGGCAAGCGGTGCTAGAAGCTTGCGGATATCAAAATTATGTAAAGATCATTAATGCAAAGGATCAAGGCATACCGCAAAAACGTAAGCGCTGCTTTATGGTTTCAATCTTGGGTGATTACAGTTATTCATTCCCTGAGAATGTGCCACTTAAATTAAGGTTGAAAGATATGTTGGAGTTAGAAGTCGATGAGAAATATTACTTATCTGAAAAGATGGTTAATTTTTTTGCTAAACATAACGAAGAACACAAGAAACGAGGAAATGGATTTATTTGGCAACCTCGAAAACTTGACGGAGTTGCTTCAACAATAAGGGCAAATTCTTCATTAGCCGCTACGGATAATACAGTAATTCAAATCGGAAATTGCATGCCTTCAGCAACTAGGGACAACCCCAATCAAGGTAGAGTTTACGATCAAAATGGTATCAGCCCTACACTGGGATGCATGCAAGGTGGAAATCGTCAACCGATGATAATTCAAAAATCGCACGGATTCAATCAAGGCAGTAAAAAAGCAATGTGTCCGTCAGTAACTGCTAGCTCGTTTGAAAATAATAATTTTCTTGAGTCAGATCAACGAATACGAAAACTAACACCGCTTGAGTGTTGGAGACTAATGGGATTTAGTGATGATGACTTCTTTCGGGCCGCTAAAGTCAATAGTAATAGTCAACTATATAAGCAAGCCGGCAACAGTATTGTCAAGCAAGTTTTAATGGCTATATTTAAGCAGATGATGTGAGGTGATAAAAAATGGAACATACAAAAATTAAGATTGAACTATATAATGATCACTTCCAAAACTATAAGCGATATGCGATTCCCAAAGCACAACTAGTTATTGCTGACATACCATATAATTTAGGTAATAATGCATATGCCTCAAGTAATGAATGGTACGTTAATGGTGACAACAAGAACGGCGAAAGTGATAAAGCTAATAAAGCATTTTTTGATACAGATAATGATTTTAGGATTGCTGAGTATATGCACTTCTGCAGTAAAATGCTGATAAAAGAACCTAAAGAAAAAGGAAAAGCGCCATGCATGATTGTTTTCTGTGCATTTCAACAAATGCAAATGGTGATTGATTATGCTGCTCAACATGGGTTCAATCATTACATACCATTAGTATTTGTTAAAAAAAGCAGCGCACAGGTTTTAAAAGCAAATATGAAAATAGTTGGAGCAACTGAATATGGACTTGTGCTTTATCGTGATAAATTACCCAAATTTAATAACAACGGAAAGATGGTGCTTAATTGGTTCGATTGGGAAACTGACAATCATTATCCAAAAATACATCCAACACAAAAGCCAATACCTGTATTAAAACGATTGATTTCGATATTCACAGATCCAGGCGATGTAGTAATCGATCCTGTTGCTGGCAGTGCTTCAACATTAAGGGCGTGCGCAGAACTTAACCGAAGTTGTTATGGTTTTGAGATCAAGAAAGATTTCTGCAAATTAGCGAAGGAAAAGATGCTGACCGATGTTAATTTAGCATTGAGCATATAGGTCTTATATGAATTTTTTTAAAGATAACATGAACACTATCGTAAATGGCGATAGTTATGAGCTGATCAAATTAATACCAGATAAAAGCATTGATTTAATTATCACAGATCCGCCATATGGAATTAAAAGAGACAAAGGTTATAACGGTTTTGGTACATCTAAAAAGAAAAGTAAAAAGTATGAGGGAGGATGGGATGATGAGACGCCCTCAAAACAATTTTTTAATGAATTATTTAGAGTCTCCGATAAGGTCATAATTTTTGGAGGTAATTATTTCAGCCATTTGCTTCCCCAATCAAATCATTGGGATGTATGGGATAAAAAAGGACAATTTGCGTTTGACAATAATTTCAGTGATTGTGAGTTGATTTATACAAACATAAATGGGAACTGCAATAAATTTACCGTTGTTCAGCAAGGATTTATTTGTGATGGTGATGAACGACTTCACCCGACACAAAAACCAGAAAGGCTGATAAGGATGATTCTTAATAAATACGGTAAGGGATGTGATGTAGTTGCTGACTTCTTTAGCGGTAGTGGAACAATACCATTAGTTGCGAAACAAGAAGGTTATAGCTATATAGCTATTGAAAAGAACGAATATTTTTGGAAGAAATCACTGGATCGATTAAATGGAATAACATCAACTGGTCAAATTTCGATATTTACAGATTTCGAAAAAATGTAAATGAGGAGGTAAAAACATGATAAGAAAAATAATTATAAAAGTAAATGAAAGAGGCGAATTTGATATATTTTCAAAAGATAAATTTTCAGCCCATGAATCAATGTGTTTAGCGAATACATTTTTAATTGCTGCCGCAGAAATAGAAGGTGTTGAAATTGATGAAATGCAAAATAGAATTGGTGACTATGTAAAAATTGTCCGTGCGGGGTTAAAACCGGAGCTAAAACAATGATCAATCGTGTTGTATTAGTGGGTCGTATTACTAAGGACCCAGAATTAAGAAAGACTCAGTCAGAACTTTCTACTGTTTCATTTACGGTTGCCTGCAATCGCCGTTTCACAAGTCAAGGACAGGAGCCGCAAGCTGATTTCATCAACTGTGTCGCATGGCGGCAGACGGCTGATTATATGGCTAATTATGTAAAAAAAGGTGCATTGTTGGGTGTTGAAGGAAGAATTCAGACACGCAATTATGAAGATCAGACAGGTAAACGTGTCTATGTGACAGAAGTTGTCTGTGATAGTGTACAGACCCTTGTGAGAGCTACAGATTCAAACGCTGGCAACAGTTATAGCACAGCGCAAGCAAATACTTATACTGCACCTGTAAGTGATCCAATGGATAATTATAGCGGTGTTGCGATTAATGATGATGATTTGCCATTTTAGGTAAATGAAAGAGGTGATAAAAAATGAATAAAGAAGAATGCGAAAAAGCTTCTGAAATAATAAGTGAATATATGTTTACATCAAACGAATATACACCATCAGTAGATATGGCACTTGAAGCATTAACTTTAATTGATAAATTAATCGCTGAACACTTTGAAAAACCACCTTTGAAAGAAAAAGCTGGTTTATTAGATGAATACAAATGTGAATTGAATTGGGAAGATAAAAATGAATGTAAATATTATTTATATTATGATAAGTTAACAGATTATATTTATACGGATGCTAATTGTTCTTGCCAAACACAAGGTACATTTTATTTTAAATCAAAAAAAGATGTCAAAGAATTTATCGAAAAAGCTGGCAAGGATAACATCAAGCGATATATGTTTGATGTGTGGGAGTAAATATGAGAATCAAAGAGGGAGACTATATCAATGGATACAAAGTCGAGCTGGTATTAAGAAGAAGTAACCCTATAAGTTACTTAGTCACATACTTTTGTCCATTTTATCAAAAGCCACAGAGTGAGCAGCTGACAGATGATGATGTGGTTACATATATGAGTAAGGGAGATTTTAATAAGATGTGTAAAAAGAGTGGAGGTATCGATGGCAAAAACAGATGAAGCATTAATCGCAGATGCTCTTGTCAAATTAGGTGTTGATTTCCCGCAGATAAACTTTAAGCCTAAATATAGCGATAAACTTCAGCGGCTTGTAATCTATGCAAATATCGGTGATAAAAAGATAAGAGTATATCGTGCAGCTGGATCATATGCAGTTGGCGCTCAATCAGATAATCGATTGCGGGCGAAGCCATGCGGAACATACTGGGATATGCAGATGTATTTGTTTAGGATATTGAGAGAGTGGGGGTTGATCTAATGCTTACTGAAAAAGATAAAATTGAGCAATTCAAAAGAGATTGCAAAAGCAATGACTATTACACAAAAACAATTCTTGAGTGCAATGAAAAAATTGAAGAATTAGATGTAAAGCTAAATGGTCTTGGATGCCCAAACGGAAATGATGAGCCAAAATGTGAAAATGCAGGAGATCCATATAAATCAAATAAGTTAGCTTTAATCATGCAACAAGACCAAATCATCAAAGAGAGAAATGAATGCATAAAAAAGATTAATTCTGTTAATACAAAGCTTATGAAGATACTTGACCCAGTTGATAGACAAATAATCATTGAGGTATACATTGATAAAAAAAATCATCAGCATGTCGCTGATAAATATCATATGAATAGGCAAAATATGTATAAACGTATTAATAAAATCATCGAAAAAATCGTTTAAAGCTTAAGTTGCGACAATGTAACCAAAAATCTGTGTTATTATGATAGTGTGGAATTAGCGGGAAGTATTTCCCCCACCCATTAAGTTCCTGCTAATCTAACTAGCGATAGTAACTCTACGGAGACTATTGCGTAAAGGCATCTATGGTACTCATAGGTGCTTTTATTTTGGAAATAACGATATTAACTTTAATTTTTTTTATTCGTAACATAAATAGTGTTTATTTATAATATATTATTTATTCATAAAAGGATGTGTGATAAAATGAGAATAAAGAAATATAAGGGTGAGGACTTTATTATGAACACTGAAAAGTTAGTATTAAGGTTTGGTGGAGAGAATGAGATTGATTTGGAAACATTATCTGTATCATTGAATTCTACAGTGATGGTATTGAATGATCTGGCAAAAGAAGTTGTCAGTGAAAATGATTATTGTAAATTCAAAGTAGAAAATATAGAAAAAGGTAGTTTCATTGTTGAAATAAGACAAATACTAGAACTAGCTCCTGCGTTACTTCCGTATGTTCCTAGCGTGTTAACTACGTTTAAGACTATTTTAGACATAAGAAAAATGTTAAAAGGTGAAAAACCAAAATCTATTTCAAAAGAAAATGGAATGGTTTCGATTACATCAAGAGATGGTGTTGTATATAATGCTAACGAAATGATATTTAACATTTATACGTCAAATGATAACATTGAGAAAGAATTAGCTAAAATGTCAAAATGTGTTGTTAGAGATAATGCAAGAAGTGATTTAAGTTTTGGATTTCAAAACGAAAATGGATACGAAAAGATTGAAATGAGTAAAGAAGAATTGATACCTTTATCAAAAGCACAAGATGTAGGTTCATTTAATGAGAACATACAAGAGAATATCATGATTACAGATATAAAGATTAGGAAACCGGATTTAATCGGTGATTCCAAATGGCAGTTTGTTTTGAATGGTAAAAGTATATATGCTGATATATTAGATCAAGAGTTTTTAAGCAAAGTTCACGCAACTAACAGTAACATTAAGTTTCATAACGGTTTGATGTTAAAAGTAGAACTATTGGTTAGATATACTGATGAAAAAATATTAGGATATAGAATATTGAAAGTTATTGAATTTAATTAAGCGCCAAGTGCGCTTTTCTTTTATCTAACAGGAGGTGAATGACATGGCAAAATACGATTATTGGCTAACAGATGACGGACTGCAGCTGCTTGCAGGCTGGGCACGATCAGGACTTACAGATGAGCAGATTGCACATAATATCGGTATATCCAGAGAGACACTGTATCAATGGAAGCGTAAGTATTCTGACATAGCTGACACCTTAAAAGAAAATAAGCAGATCGCTGATATCGCAGTGGAGAATGCTTTATATAAAAGAGCATTAGGATATACATATACTGAAACGACTAAAGAAGCAGGTAAGGTCACGAAAACAGTTGAAAAGGAAGTAGTGCCTGACACCACAGCGCAGATATTTTGGCTGAAGAATAGGCAGCCTGAACGCTGGAGGGATAAACAAGAAGTGCAGAATACAGGCAACATGGACTTTAATGTAACGATCAAGGTGGTTGAGTAATGAATATAGAGATCACCAAGAAACAGCAATTATTTATAGAATCACAGGCATTTGAAACATTGTACGGAGGAGCTGCCGGTGGCGGTAAATCCTATGGGCAATTGATCGATGCCTTTTTATATGCGTTGAAATATCCAACAAGTAAGCAACTTGTATTAAGACGTACCTTTCCTGAGCTTGAAAAGTCTCTAATCCGTGTATCGTTAGGTCTGTATCCAGCAGAAGTAGCTAAGTACAATTCAGGGAATCATGTGTGGACATTTAAAAATGGTTCATTAATCGATTTTGCTTATTGTGACAACGAGAATGATGTTTACAAGTATCAATCCGCAGAATATGATGTGATCCGTTTTGATGAGCTGACACACTTCACCGAAACCATGTACACCTATTTATTAAGTCGTATCCGCGGTGCTAACAGCTTTCCTAAGTTCTGCAAGAGTTCTACAAACCCCGGTGGTATCGGTCATACATGGGTAAAGTCAAGATTCATTGATATTGGAGCACCTATGCAGCTTCATGACTTCAAAGGAGGTTCACGGCAGTTTATTCCTTCTTTAGTCACCGAGAATAAATTTCTCATGGAATCAGATCCGGGTTATCTTGAACGCTTAGAAAACCTAAGTGAATCAGAGAAACAAAAGCTGCGGTATGGTAACTGGGACATCTTCGAGGGACAGTATTTCGATGAGTTCAGACGTGACATACATGTGTGCAGACCTTTTGATATACCGCCACACTGGAAACGTTACTTTACTATGGACTATGGTTTAGATATGCTTGCGGGATATTGGATCGCTGTGGATACACAAAATCGCGCTTATGTGTATAAAGAGGTGTATGAGAGTAATCTTATCATCAGTGCGGCAGCAGAATGCATAAAAGCGTGTAATGGCACCGATAAGATATACAGTTACTTAGCACCGCCCGACTTGTTCAATCGGCGTCAGGAGAGCGGAAAAAGCGTTGCTGACATATTCAGTGAGCATGGAATCGTGTTGAGCAAAACATCTAACAAGCGTGTGAATGGTTGGCTTGCAGTGAAAGAGTGGATCAAACCGTATAAGGATGAAACAGAGACTTTGACAAGTGCTTTAAAGATATTTCCTGGCTGTGTGAATCTGATCCGAACGCTGCCGGCAGTGCTGCGTGATCCAAAAAATTATGATGATGTAGCAAATGAACCGCATGAGCTGACACACGCACCTGATGCATTAAGAGGCTTTTGCGTGAGCTATACATCACCGACAAGAGCGATTCAGCAGCAACCGAAATTTAATTTTGACTTTGAAAAACCTAAGAAAAAACCAGGAGGACAAGGCACGAAAAGTCGTGCGATATAAACATGGAAATACTAACACTACTGACAACGGTAGCCGTAGGAGCTGCCTTTTTATTTGCGTATCGTAAAGGGCTAAAAGACGGACTAGCGCTCAACAAGAGCGAAGTCAAGACAGCGCTTGAACCCTTGTTTAAACCACCTAAGTTGAGACGAGATACGAAAGAGCAGCGGCGAGCAAAGCTGATTGCACAGAATATTGAGAATTATACCGGTAGTGCAGAAGGGCAGGTGAAAGTTAAATGAATGATGAGTTAGCACAGAAGATATGGGAGCTGTATCAAAAAGGTGTAGACCATCATAACAAGATGGCTTTATACTCCAAGACCACACAAGCCTATGATTTTTATGAGGACAGGCAGTGGGTAGGTGTAGAGGCAGGCGGTGAGACATTGCCCTTTTACAACTTTATTAAACCGGTCGTTAAATACAAAACCGCCTCAATCGCCATGAATGAAATGGCTATCGTTTACACACCTTTAGAATCTGATGAAGTGTTTCAGCAGGCATGCGAGACACTTAATAGATATGCTGAAAAACAATGGGAAAAGTTGAAAATGGCTACTCTTGCATGGGACTTAGTGAAAGCAGGCAATATTGCCGGCGACAGCTATATCTACTTTTATGACGGCGGTAACAAGGCGCAGATCATTGATAACACTAACATCTATTTAGGCGATGAGCAGCTGGCGGATATACAAAAGCAGCCGTATATCTTGATCAGCGAGCGGTTGAGAGTTGAAGATGTAAAAAAGATTGCTGAAGCTAATGGAATTGATCCTGATGAGATCACCAGTGATGAGCAGGAGCATCAGACAAATAAACCAATCGAGGTTAAAGACGATAATGGCAAATGCACATCTGTTTTAAAGCTTTGGAAAGATAACGGCGTTGTGCATTTTTGTAGGGCTACTAGAAACGTAGTCTACGAGCCTGATACAGCGATTGATGGCTTGACGTTTTATCCAGTGGCTAGCTTTGTGGTTGAGCAGCTGCATAACTCCGCAAGAGGTAACGGCGAGGTTAGACCATTGATTGCAAATCAGATTGAGGTTAACAAGACCTTGTACAGACGTTCTTCAGCGGTCAAGACTGCTGCTTTTCCTCAAGTGGTTTATGATGCTGAAAAGATTGATAATCCCGAAATGATTGGTGAAGCAGGTGCAGCATTAGAGGTACACGGAAGCGTAGCATCTGTAAAAGATATGATCGCATATCTGCAGCCTAACGGTGTCAGCAATGACGCTAAGGTGCTGGGTGATGAGATGCTGCAAACGACCAAAGACCTTGCCGGTGCCGGTGATGCAGCACTCGGACAGATCAACCCAGAGCAGGCATCGGGTAATGCCATTATTGCAGTACGTGACCAAGCGGCTATACCGCTGAATGAATCCATCAGCAACTACAAACAGTGCATTGAGGATATAGCTAACATCTGGTACAGCATGTGGGTTGCCTACAATGTAGAAGGTATGCAAGTGACGATCACTGATGAAAACGGTCAGGAGCAGCAGGCGGTAATAGATGCAGAAACATTGCAACAGTTACAAGTCAATGTGCGTGTCGATGTATCACAGGCAAATCCATACAGTCGATATGCACAGGAAAAATCATTAGAGAATTTATTTATGAATCAACAACTGAGTTTTGAAGAATACATCAATGCTCTTGATGATAGCTCATCAGTGCCAAAAAATAAGATGCTGGCTGTTATCGAAAAGCGAAAACAGCAGCAAGATAATGAGCTGATGATGCAGAATCAACAACTGCAGGCACAGAACCAGCAGTTAAATGAGTACGTCAATCAAGTAGCTCAGCAATTAGGCTATCAAGGAGGTGAGCAGGATGTCGTGCAGCAAATGCCAGTGTGAGATGCGTATTATCAAGGCTGAGAATGTAATCAGAAACGGTAAATTATACGTGGATCATCATGTCAAGTGCATCAATCCACAGTGTGCGGATTATGACAAGGTGCAAATCATCAGCAATGAACAGCCGGTGAAAATCGAAAAGTAGGTATTAAGCGCTAAGACGCTTTTTATATCGCATTGAATAGCGTAAAAATCGGGAGGATAACATGGAAGAATTAGAAACAAGCGTAGAAATGCAGGAGGTCGCTGAACCTGAAACACAAGTCGAAGAGACACTAACAGAACCGGTAGTAGAACAGGCGGAAACGGAGGAAGTCGCCAAACCTCAACAGACACCGGAAGAAAATGCAGCCTTTGCACGTATGCGCAGAGAGCAAGAACAAGCAAGACGTGAAGCAGAAATCTACCGCAAGCAAGCGGAGCGCATGGCACAAGCTGCCAGCAAATTCGGCTATCAAGGTAATCCGGATGAGGTTGCTGATCAGATCGAGGCTGCCGCAACTGGTAAACCGTTAGAACAGGTACGTTCAGAGCGTTTACAGCTAGAACAATCAATGCTTCAAGCCCAGCAGGCGGCTGCGGAAAGAGATCTATACAAAAACCAGCTGATCGAGTTTCAAGTTAAATCCGCAATGGAAAGAGACTTGGCAGCGATCCGCAAGATTGATAAAACAGTGAAAAAACTGGATGATCTTGGCCCTGAGTTTGCGAGTTTGGTAAACAGCGGAGTTGATGCACAGACTGCTTACTTTGCAGTAAAGGCAAAAGAGCAAGCCAACACCAAACCAAAGCCAAAGGATATAGGTGCAATCGGCAGCGGAACAAAAGAAAAAGATTATTATACACCTGATGAAGTGGATCGTTTAACCGACGAAGAAATGAATGACCCAAAAATCAGAGCGAAAGTAAGAAAGTCAATGACTAAATGGAAATAGGAGGAATAACTAAATGAGTTATGCAAATTTTAAGCCTACATTCTGGGCAAAGGAAATTCAAAAGGCATTAGAAGCAAAATGCAAGATCGTGAATGACTGCTGGACTGCATTCGAAGGCGAATGTAAGAAAGGCGAAAAGGTTAAGATTATTGGTTTGGGTGAAGTGACGATTGGTGACTACAAAGGAACATTGCCTGATCCTGAGACACTTGCAGATAGTTCAGTCTATATGGATATTGATCAAGCGAAGTTCTTCAACTTCAAGATTGACGATATTGACAAGGCACAGGCACGTGAAGGTCTGATGGAAATGTATTTAGAAGAAGTCACCGATAAGATGGCACGTGTACGTGACCGACACGCTGCTTCAATCGCCACACAGGCGGGCGGTATGTCAGCTTCTACTAAATTGACAACAGCTAAAGATGCTAAAGCGTTGATTGATGCTGGTCTACTGTATTTGCGTGAAAACAATGTAGAAATTGAAGATAAGGTATTTATCGAAATCCCTTATTTCATGTATCAGCTGTTTAAGGATAATCTTGTTGAATTAAAAACCAACAATGACGAGCTGATTAAAAAAGGCATCGTAGGTATGTACGACAACTGTGTAGTTAAGTATTCAAACAATCTATACAATGATGGCACAGACACATACGCAATGATTCGTACCAAGAAAGGTATTGCATTTGCTTCGGGTATCGACCGGACAGAAGCATATCGCCCTGAAAAATCATTCAGTGATGCAATTAAAGGTCTAAACACATTTGGCGCCAAATCAGTACGTCCAAAAGAATTATATGCAATTAAGGTACATAAATAGGAGGATATAAAAAATGGCAAAGACAGAAGTAGTAAACACAAAATTAAAATTCAATGAACCAAAAGAAGTCGGTGCAGCCGTAACCTTAACAGCAGAGGGTGCGGTGGTTGATTATACAGGCAGTTCCGATGAGCTGATCCTGTTACTGATCGGAGGTGCAGCTGCTACCATCAAAGCCGGTGATGGTATCCAAGCTACCAGTGATCTAGCAGTGCCATTTGAAACAGGCAAGCAGAAAGCCGTTGTCGTGGAATCGGGTAAATACTTATTCCACACCGGAGAAAACAAAGGGAAGATCGTTATTGAAGGAACTGGTGCAACCGTTCAAGTGATTCAATTACCATAGGGGGCTTACAAGCCCCTTCTTTTTGTAAAAGGAGGGTAGACATGGACTGGAAAACTATCAAATTACTAAGTTTGCAGAAGATGTTTTTAATCACAGGCAACAGCATAGTAGAAGATGAAACCACACTAGAATATCTCAATAAGATGTGGGGAGCTGCCAACGAGGCAATGATTCGGCTTGCGACTATCGGTAAGACGATCATGCGACAGAAAACGATTGATCTAAGTGATGAGCGCATTATATCTGCGGATAAAATGTATATCAATTTGCTTGATTTCTGCACTGACTTATTCAATGTCAATACTGCGGGTGTAAGGCTAAACGAAGAACCGTTCAGCCGTTTTGAACTTTACGGTCACACAATGGTGCTAGAACCCCAAGAAGGAATGCTGTCTGTCTTGTATTACGCTTATCCAGCACTTTTAAAGCCGGATAGTCCCGATGATACAGAGATACCACTTGATATAGATGCTGCTGTATTAATACCACTCTATATCGCAAGTGAGCTGTATAAAGATGATGATAACTCACTGGCTACCATGTATCGAAATCAGTTTGAGACAGGGCTTGAAAGTCTAGTGCCTAAACAACAAACAAATAAAGCGAGGTTTGTGCGTCATGGCGCAGTTTAAAGTACCGGCAAGTCCTAAGCTGTACACCGTCAATATTGAGCAATTCAAGGGCGTTGATTTTAGCAATAACCCTACTCAAGTAGCAAATGGTCGCAGTCCCGATGCCGTCAACATGATTAGTAATCAGGCAGGGTTTCCTATTAAAACACAAGGCTACGAGTTAGTCTATGATTTTGGTTCAAGAATCAACGGTATCTATCGCTTATATGACGGTCAGGAGCATTTGCTTATCCATGCTGGCACGAAGCTGTATGAGGGCTTTACAGAGCCGACATTGCTTAGTGATAACATGGCAGATCAAAGATCAATGGGATTTCAGATGTCGGAGAAATTATGGCTGCTTGACGGTGCATCGTTTAAAGTATACGGAAAATTTGATGATACTTACGCTGTTAAAGATGTCACGGAGATTGCTTATGTGCCGACTACCTCTATTGCTAGGGGGGCAGCTTCCGGAGGGACAAGCTTTGAGAACGTCAATCTATTGCAGCCAAAGAGAAAAAATAGTTTCCTTGCGAAAAAAGACGAAACAACATTTCAGCTTGATGCGTCAGAGATTACCGAGGTGCTGGAAGTTAAGGTGTTGGATAAGTCGGGTGAGTGGGTTGTAAAAACAGTGGATACGGATTATACCGTTGATTTAGCGCTGGGGCAAATCAAGTTTACGACTGCACCTGGTGAAAGCCCTGTACTTGGTCGTGATAACGTGGAAGTCTTGTTTAGTAAGCAAGTAAGCGGATATACAGACAGGATCAATAAATGTACTACTTACGGTATTTATGGTGTCGGCGGTACGGATAACCGTGTTTTCTTGACTGGTAATCCTGATATGGCTAATTTTGACTGGTTCAGTGCAGTTGATGATCCATCTTATATTGGTGATCTTAATTACTCCCGCATTGGGCAATCCTCGGCAATCATGGGATACCGTAAGATCGGTGAGTATATGTCAATCCATAAAGAGGACAACGAACAGGACCCGACAGTGTATTTACGCAGCGGTTACTTGGACAACAACAATAATCCGGTATTTAGCGTTAAGCAGGGTGTTGTTGGTGTCGGTGCGGTGAGTAAATACGCATTTGCTAATTTGCGTGACGATCCATTATTTTTATCAAGACAAGGTGTCAATGCGGTAGTGACTAACTCGATCACTGGCACACGATTTGCACAGGATCGCAGCTATTACATTAATGCCAGATTAACGCAGGAGCCGAACATGGAAGATGCAACAGCTATTGAGCATAACGGCTTTTACTATCTCAGCATGAACGGTCATGTATATGTAGCGGACAGCCGGCAGAAAACCTACGAAAAGAACGCCGTATCAGAAAGTTATCAGTATGAATGGTACTACTTAGATAACCGGGATGCCCGGTGTTGGTTCGCAAACGATGAAAGCTTTTATTTTGGCAGGACAGATGGTAAGCTGTGTAAATTTAATGATTTAATGTTTGACCTTGACGAGCCAACGAAAGCCTATTGGACGACGCCGTTATTTACTTTTGGTGAGCTGATCCATTATAAGACACTCAAACAGTTTATCCTGATGCTGAACCCTTACTTAAAGAGTTCAGTTGATATTTATTATCGGGTGAAGTCGGTGGAGAAGCTAGTTAAAAGCCAACAGTCGGACATTTTTGACTTTAACAATATAGATTTTGAACGTTTTACTTTTAATACAGATGATGGGCCAAGACTTATGGCCACAAATAGAAAAGCAAAAAAATTCATGATGATCCAGTTCTTATTTAAGAATGAACAACCTGAAAGCTTCGGCTTTTTACAGCTTGCGTTGAATTACATCATCTTGAATGCAAGATATAAAGGAGGCAGCTAATGTCACTCAATGATTATAAAATAAACACATTTAGTAAGCCTGTTTCCGCATTGGCAGACAGGCCAAGAATCACCGCTGCCGAGCTTAAAGCATGGTTTGACAGCAACAGTACCAATGAGATTAAAACGAGCATCAACAGTCTTATTGACGCTCTTGTTGCATTGACAGGAGCTGATCAGATCGGTGTAAGTGTAGAGGGTATCGCACAGCAGACCGTATTCGGTGTGCTGACAGCTCTTAAAGTCTTGATCGATGATCGCTATACGATTGCTCAAACAGACAGTCGATTATTATTAAAATTTGATGATGCGAATGCACAGGATTTAGTTAAGACAGTCAATATTGATAGACAGACCGGTGTATTTACTGTTACTAAGTATGATGGCACTGTTGAGACTTGGGACACGGCCATAGAAAAGGTAGCAATTGATGCCAAGCTAGACGGTACAGATTTTGTATTAACGCTGGTTGATGGCACTGAGCAAAGAGTGTCTTTATCAGCCTTTGTAGATACATATAACTTTATTACCAGTGATACGATACAGGTAATAGAGACAGTCGGTAATAGCTCAAAAAGTTACACGTTTAATATAAGACCAGGATCAATCAAAACTGAAATGATGGACCCTCAGTTATTAACGACGATCACAGGTTATGTTGAGAGTGCTTCAGCTTCCGCAGCCAGAGCGGCAAGGAGCGCCGAATCAGCCCTTACATCAAAACAAGATGCAGTAAGTTCTGCGGCAGCTGCTTTAACAAGTGAGCATAACGCAGCGCAGAGTGAGGCTAATGCTTTACTGTATAAAACTGCAGCCGAGGAATCAGCAGCAAGCGTCGAAACATCAGCAACCGAAGCCGCAGAAAGCGCAAAGTCAGCGTTAGCAAGTAAAACCGCAGCAGCTAATTCAGCGACAGCGGCATTATCAAGCGAAACAAAGGCAAAAGCCAGTGAGACAGCCGCAGCAACAGCAAAAGTGTCAGCAGAAGCATCTCAAACTGCCGCATCTACATCAGCGGTTGAAGCGGCGAACAGTGCAGCATCAGCCTTAGCGAGCAAGAATGCAGCTGCCACATCCGCGACAAATGCCTCAGCAAGCGAAACAAAGGCAAAAGCCAGTGAGACAGCAGCGTTAACCTCTCAAACCTCGGCAGCATCATCAGCGGATCGCGCTGAGGAAGCAGCAAAACGAGCTGAAAATATCGCCGGCCTTGAAGTAGTCGTAAAATCAGATATTATCAATGATCTAACATCGGGAGGTGTAGAAAAGGTTTTATCAGCAGAACAAGGTAAAATCTTGCAAACCAATAAAGTAGATAAAGTATCAGGTAAAGGGCTATCATCAAACGATTATACAACCGCAGAGAAAAGTAAATTAGCTGGACTATCGAATTATAACGATGCACAAATAAAAGCAGATATAACATCTGCTAACAATGCTATCGGTCAGCTACAGACAAGAGTTGAGAGTATTGATAACAGTAAGGTAGATAAGGTCAGTGGCAAAGGGTTGTCAGCGAACGATTATACGACTGCTGAGAAAAATAAGTTAGCAGGATTGTCTAATTATGATGATACTGAGCTAAGATCAGATGTCGAAAAGTTAAAACAATATCCGATCAACGAAGCATTAACTTTATTAGCCGCTAATTGGTCTAGTTCAACTCCAGCAACTTATACAGTAACAGACAATCGTTATACTGCTGCTGTATCTGATTGGGATATACGTCCCGGTGTAAATATGACAGAGGCAGAGACTGATGTATTAAGTGCAGCTGACATTGATATAGACGGCAGCCATGATGGTTATTTTGTGCTAACTGCAAATGGTGATAAGCCGACAATAGACTTACCAATTTTGATAAAGATATGGAGGTTGTAGAATGATTGATAATCGATTAGTAAAGGCTGGAGGCTCCAGTAATTTACTGTATGTGTTAGAAACTATAAGTGAGAATACGACATGGATCTGTCCGGAAAATATCGCGTCAAAAGTCTGTGTGAGATTGTTTGGCGGAGGTGGTGGTGGCGGTTGTGGAAATTTTAGATATACAAATGGTCCTTTGAATGGGGGCGGTGGAGGCGGAGGCGGACACATGGCTTATGGAGAAATAGATTTAGCTGGTGGAACTTCGGTAAATATAACTATTGGAAGCGGAGGAAGTATTGGATCGAATGCTGGTTCAACAACTAATCTTACTAATGGAGGCAACGGTGGAGCAACATCTTTTGGATCCTATGTATCTGCTCAAGGCGGCGGGGGTGGAAAATCTGCAGGGTCTTATAGTGGAGGCTTAGGAGGCGCTGGCGGTTCAGGCGGCGGTGCTGGCGGTGCTGGCGGTGCTAGTGATAGCTCTGGTGATATATCTGAAGTAGCTGGAGGATCCGCTACTTATGGAGGCATAGGAGGTGCTGGAGGAATCAGGGTTAATCGTACATCTTATGATGGGAAACCGGGTGGTGATGGAATAAATATAACTTTATTAAATAACCCTATGTTAATAAAAGGCATCGCTAAAGGAGGAACTGGTTCTATTGGAGGTTATACAGGAGTTGGAGGATTTAGTAGCTGTTCAGGCGGCGGAGGTGGCGGAGGTGGCTATGGATCACCAGGAACTAACGCCGTGAAAGTTTCTTACAGTGGAGGCTGTGGTGGAGGCGGCGGTGGATATGGAGGCTCATACGGTTATGCTTGCGGAGGCACCGGAGGAGTATATGAAAATACTTCACCAACTAAAGGAACAAAAGGCGTCGTGTTAATTTCATATTTGGTAAAACAAAAGAAGGATGAGTTGTTACCCATTTAATGGAGGAAATATAAATGAGAATAGCAGAAATCAATTACAATCAAGTCGTCAATATCCGAACTGATATTGAGAGTATAGAAGTTGCATATAGAGACTACTATGCCTCTAATATTTTATTAAAAGAAGCCCATGACGAAGTTCTTGTGGGTTGGGGATATGACGAAGAAAATAATCAATATATCCAGCCGAGTGCAGAAGGTATGACATATTATGCAGAGGGTGAATATTGGATGTTGCTGCCGGATGGTTTAACACAGGAACAGATTGTTGCAGATATTCGGGACTCAAGAATCAAGCAGAATCAAGATATTGTGGATTACTCAATTGACAAATACACAATGGAATTGATTGCGGAAGGAGTAATATCATGAGAACTTATGTAGAAAGTTTGAAACGTTGTTTTGATAAGGGGGAAATCACCTCAGTAAAGATACAAATGATGATCACCTTAACGGATGAAGAAAAGGAATACATTCTCACTGAAAAAGACAAGGAGGCAATATCACAAAATGATAAATAATAATATAAAAATCTCGGGGGGGGGGTATAATAGTACATCATTAATTAGTGATTTTGTATCCCCGTGGTATCTATTGGCACAAGCTGGCAATCTGCGTCCATTTAAAGATCTGGAAAACGAGAATATTGTTGAACCATATTTCACAGGTTTATATACTTGTGTCTATACAAAAAATTATTTTGTATTTTTACAGCAAGCAAGTGACGATGTATATATTTACATCGAAATATATAAGCTTGAAACATGGGAAACCGTATTAAAAAGGAAAATGTTTACTGAATACTCAAACAAATCGGTATTAGGAAGTTGCGTTGCCTTAAACATGACGTATGAGGATGATATTTATTTGATTGCTAGTGATTTTTCGTCGATCTTGAATATAAGGATTGATGAGACTCAAGCAAACAAATATGTATTTAATCTGATTACGCTGCCAAGAAAAATGACTGATTATGTGTCGATTTGTACGCTTGGTAATACTGCGTATATGTTTGGATTCAGGACAGACGGGGGTACATCATCAAGCGCAAACACTACCTACACAAGTGTTATTAAATTTGATGCTCAGTCAAAAGCTGTTACAGTATTAGGCGTAAATACAAGCGACATGGGTTTCAATGTAGGTGGCCAAAATTCAAGTAACGCGCAAAGATCGTCCGGGGTTTACGGATGTTTCCCTTATAGTGATAATGAAATCATGATTTTTGGTAAGCACGCAGACACCGAATTAAAGACGACGCGCATGGTCTTATATAACACCATAACAGGTGAAAACAAAAATGTTACTGACGATCCTGAATATACTTATCTAAAAAAATTAAACACATTCAGCACTTTATTCGGTAGTTCGACAAGCAATATTAAAAGCGCAAGAAATCCTGTATCTGCAAATGGTTTGATTTTATATTCAACTTCAAACTCTATAACAATACCAACAGGTGGCGGTAATTCAAACAATAACAACTGGTATTTGGATAATAAAAATTCCGCCCATATTACCTTGCGATTACATATTGTCGTTGATACTAAAGATAAAAAATTGTTTAGTACATGGATCCCGGATATGACACCGTCTTCTGTGTACATAAGTGGCTCTTACAGCAGCGGCAGATATGGACTTTCTTACAAATGGTTAAGTGCTGATGGATCATTTAGACAGGTGCCTTCAGGAGCTAATACAACCGGTATTGATATTCGGCGAGCGCTTGTATATGACTTAAATCGTAAATCAATCAAGGCGTTTTCGATGGATACAACCGATACAAAGCTGAGGGCTGTTGGTGCAATGATGATAGACTTTGTGGTGGTTGTAAAAAAAGGGGTACAGGTTAAACCTTTTTCCGAGATACCATCACCAATGCAAGTGCGCTTCGTGCGGCCGTCAAATCTTAGCATCATAAATGTCGAACCAGATGGAGAAGGTTATTACGAGGCGCCCGAAGAATGTTATTTATACATGGCGATTGAAAACGATAGGGTCATTAAGCCGTCAACATATCCTTTAGATGGGTATCCATACATCAACGAGCAGCCATTTAAAATTTTGGTAAGGTAGGGGGTGTATAATATGCTAAATAGATTAGATGGCTATGATGTAATAGAGGCTGAATTGCAAGAATATCTTGCTGGATTGACAGCGCCGGTATTTGATGTAGAGGTAATAAAAAAAGAAAATATATACGAAGTGTACTGCAACAGTACACTTTTGTATTTTTCGGAGGTGGAAGTGAAAGCCGATGAAGAAAAGAAACGTCTTGAAGATTGCTGGCAGCTGGAACAGGCGCAAAAGCACTTTGCAGACAGAAAGATTATGCCGATGCCTGAGCCTGAACCTGTGCCAGTATTGACCGACAGGGAATTAATAGAACGGATATTAGACATACAAATCGAACAGGCGTTAAACGTTGAATATCTTGCTTGCTTAAAAGAATTAGAAATTTAAAGAAAGGAGTTTTGCAATGACAACTTATGAAATGCTCGAAAAGCATATCAACAGTAAAAAAAGAGATGGTGTATTTGATGATTTAATGAAGGACACACTTAAACACAAACTTGATATTTTCTTGCTGTTTAATCGCATCAGTGAAAGTCAGTATAATATACTAATGAAACAAATGGAGTAAGCAGATGTTCGGTTATGAAATAGTAAAAAAGAAAAAGAAGCGTGATCCAATCCGCTTTTCTAAAAAGATTATGATTATTTCAATGGTATTTATAACAGTCTACATTGTGGGCTGTTTTATTTTGTCTTGGCACGTTGGCACACCAATAGATAGTACACTGCATACATGTGTATTTGCGTATTTTTCGGTAGAAGGTATGGCTAATGCTTGGATAAAAATCACAAAAATAAAGGAGGAAAAGAAAGATGGAATTGAATGAAACGATTAAATTGATGAATAGCAAAGATTATAAGGATAGGTTTAGAGCTGAGTATTATCAGCTTAAAATCAGATATGAAAAATTACATAAAATGGTAGTCAAATATGAAGCTGAAAAGCTAAAATTTACACCTTCATGTACTCTTGAACTTTTGAAGGAACAGAAATCACATATGGGAAGATACTTGTACTGTTTAGAAGTAAGAGCAGAAATTGAAGAAATAGAACTTTAGGAGGAAATCAAATGAAATGGTTAATTGAAAATTGGTATTTAGTAGTAGCTGGTGTCGTGTGCTGTGTAGGCGTTGTTTATGGGTGTAGAGTGTTCATGAACAAGCCGACTAACGAACAGGTGGCAAACATCAAAGAGTGGCTCAGATGGGCTGTTATGGAAGCTGAGAGGGAATTGCAAGGTGGGACAGGGCAAGCGAAGTTGCGTAAAGTCTATGATATGGCTATTGCAAAATTCCCGTGGTTATCGTTTATCGCATTCGATAAGTTCAGTATTTGGGTTGATGATGCGCTTGTTTGGATGAAAGAACAATTAAAAGTAAATGAAAACATCAAGGCGTATGTAGAAGGGAAATAGAGAATGAAAGAATTTTTAATGACAACTTACACGATAGTATTACCTATCTTGATGGGGTATGTAGTTTGGTTGTTAAAAGACCAAAAAAAGACAAGAGATGCTAACAGCGCTGGTACTCTTTGTCTATTAAGGGATAAATTAATGTTTTATCATGACAAATATACTGATAAAAAGTCAATCCCACCATACGCATTAGAGAATTGGGAAAAGATGTATAAAGCTTATCGTGATTTAGGCGGTAACGGTATGATTGTTGGAATGGATGCAGAAGTAAGAAAACTGCCATTGGAGCATTAATATGGAAAAGCTAATGTTCTCGATGAAATGTATTAATGTTACACAGGGAGTCAACGGCTCCCTGTCTCATCAAGGTACATACGCTATTGACAACGCAGGTAAGGATACTGGCATTGATGATGTTTACGCTCCATGCACAATGATAATTAAATATAAGGATAGCACTAAAAACGGTAACGCTGTGTTTGCACAATCGATTGACAAGGTGCAATTTGCTGATGGCTCTCTTGATTATGCAACAATGATGTTTATACACGATAATGACATATCAGACTTAAAGGTGGGTCAAGTAATCAATCAAGGTGCAGTATTTTATCAAGAGGGCGTTGCTGGCAAAGCAACTGGCAACCATTGTCATATTGAGGTAGCTAAAGGAAAATACACTAAACCTTACGTGTTAAATGCTTATAAAGTATATATGTTGCCTAACAGCGTACATCCGGCATCAGCGTTTTACATAGACGGCTGCACAATTAAAAACGGTGCTGGCTATCAATGGAAAAAGACCACAGACAAGATTACTAACTGGATCAGCTGCGGTAATGCAAAATGGCAATATCGCAAAGACGGAAGGCTTATTAAAAATGATATGATATGGGACAGTGAGTATGGAGCTTGGTATGCATTCGATGCACAAGGGTACATGATCCGCAACTCATTGTTTCAATATCAAGGTAAGTTCGTGTATCTTCAGGAAAGCGGAAAAATGCTGAAGAATGCAGAGCTGCGCTTAAAGGCAGATAATTCAGGTTATCTGAAGGAGGTATAACATGGCAAAGAAAAAGAGACAGCCAACACCACAAGAATTAGCGGATTCCGCAGGAGCATATGCAGAGTATATTAAAGGTGGAGGAAGTGGGCAGGGGTATTGGACAGCTATTGATGATAAAAACTGGAAATACACAGATCAATACGGTAACTCAACAACTGATGTTAAAAATCCAGATGGCTCATATAAATATGGCTCTAAGTGGGATTCCAGTGCTGGCAAATGGGTGGGCACTGATAGTTTAATAGATACAAAATCAGCTTATGAGGAAGCAATTAGAAATCAGCAGTTTTATCAAGGATTAGCGGATCAGCAAGCAGAGGCAGAACGCCGTGAAGCAGAACGTCGATCAGCTATTGAGGAAGCTTATGCAGCTCAACGCCGTGCAGAACTGGAACGCCAGCAAGCACAGATAGGCCAGATCAATAACTTACGTCCGGAATACAATCAACAAGCTGAAATGACAGCCCAGCAGGCTTATATCAATAAGATGTTAGCCGAGAAAGGATTGAACGAGAAACTGGCAGCTAACGGATTATCAGGAACAGGTGTCAGCGAATCAGCTAAAATCTCAAACGAAAATAACTATGGCAACTCACTCAATCAAACCTTGCAGGCTCGTGATGATGCATTAAGAGGACTGGACAATCAGATACAGGCAGTACAGTCAGGCGGTAATGCAAATTTATCAGCGATCGAAGCTGCCTATCAGCAACAGGTTTTAAATGCCTTAGAGCAGCAGCGTCAAGAAGAATGGCAGATGAAACAGTATCAAGATGCAATGGCTCAGCAGCAGTGGCAGAATCAGTTTGCTCAAAATCAATTTAATACAGCTAACAGTCAATGGCAGCAGCAGTTTGACTATCAACGTCAGCAAGATGCATTAGCAGCTCAGCAGGCATTGCAGGCAGCTGCTTTAAGGTCTTATTCGGGTAGCGGCTCTAAATCATCAGCAAGTAATGCCGGTACAACAATGAAAATTAGTGATGCAGAAAAGATTATAAAAGCAAACCAAGAAAACGGTACTCTACCACCACAAGAAGCTCTTGATATTTATTCTAACTACTATGGTTTTAGTCCAACTTTATATAATGAGGACAGTGTCAAACAAGCTCAGTCTTATGTGAGACAAGCAATCAATCAGGCTAAGCAGCAGGGATTGCAGTGGGATAATAAACAAATTGCTGAATATATAAAAGCTTATCAAGCAGCAAGAGGATTATCGGATAATGATGCAATAGAATTAATGAAAAGATTAGGAATATAGGAGGTCTATATGGCTAGAACAGATCAAGAATATCTTGCAATATTAAAGGGTATTGATCCTGACAAAGCAGGTCGTGAATATCGTAAAAAATTACAAGCAGCTCAGCAAAAACAGCAAGCCTTAGATAATAGACAAGCTCAAGCAATGAATCAAGGGAGTACTCAATCGAGTGCTCCTTTATTGCCTATAAGACAACAAGCAGCTTTACCTGGTCCAACCAACAATCAGTTATCTAATGCTATCCTTATGCCAAATAACGTGCAAGTTAAAGCGAATCAAGCAATGATCCAGCAAGGGTTACAGCCGGCTTATTTGGGACAAGCACCCACAATCACACAGCCGCAGCCATTACCTGATCCATCTACTCTGCAACGAATAGGCTCGGGTGCTACCGGTGTAGTAAAGAGTATGTCGGCCACTATACCAATGTTTGTTGATACTGCAGCTCAAACACTCGAAAACAGATACAAAGACAGTCAAAATCATTTTTATACCAATGCTTATAAAGAATATCAAAATCTGTATAATCAAGTTGAAGCATATAAAAAGCAGAACCCTGATAGTATAAAAACGATTGCAAAGATTGATCCTACTGATCCTAGAGGTGTAAGAAAAATCACTGTTACTGAATATTCTCCAGAATTGCAGGCGTTAATGAATGCAATGAAAGAAAAAGAGGATTTTATGAATTTGCAGAGGGATACCACGCCTGTATCAAGTGATTCTTTAGGCATGGAAATGTATAGAGATGCAAATAAAGATAAAGAATACGCTTTACAAGGCTTAGGATATTGGGATAGAATGATTGGCTCCACTTTGATGAGTGTGGGACAGAATGCTTTAACGTTACCATTTGCTACTGTAAACCCTGCTTTATCTCTTGGCATGATGAGTGCTAATGCTGCTAGCGACAGGATGGGTGAATTAAATGAGCAAAGAGTATCTGCTGGTGAAGCATTAGGCAGAGGTTTGCTATCAGGAGGTATAGAAGCTGCTACTGAAAAAGTATCACTAGAAAGTTTACTGAATATAGCTGATACAGCACCAAAATCCATAAAAGAAGCACTTTTAAACACCGGTAAGCAAATGGTTGCAGAAGGATCTGAGGAAGGAACTTCTTATCTGTTAAACGGTATGGTGGACCATGTTGCAAATGATCCTGATGCTGAGATGTCTTTTATAGGCTTAGGTGAAAGCATGTTAGGAGGTGCTTTAAGTGGTGGTTTGATGGGCGGCGGAGCGAATCTAGTTGGCTATGCAAAAGGTAGTAATAATGTATCTTTTGAAGATTCAAAACAAGCTGTAACATTGCCTTTAGGTCAGCAGTTAGTAAATAACAATATAAATCAAAATTCTCAAATAGAAAATACAAGCCCTCAATTGAATCAGGAAAACTTATCAAATGAGCAGATCGACACTAACAAACCGCAGCCATTACCGACAGCCAAGAAACCTATGTACAAAGCCATTCCATTAGCTCCGGATTATGCGGCACAGCTTGTCGGACAAGATACCTATAACACGTTGCAGCAGATTGCTAAAAAGGCGAATACAACGGTATCTATCGTACAAGGTAAAGGTTATGACGGTTACTATCAAGATGGCAGAATCTACATTAATGTGAATAGTGATAAGCCTGTCTTAACAACCATGAAACATGAATTGACGCATCACATTGAAACTTCTGATTCTTACAGTGGATTACAGCAAATGATGATGAATGAATATTCAAAATCATCAGAGCAAGGGGTAGAAAGAGCAATCAAGAACATTCAGAATGATTATGCTGATCGAGGCATTGAGCTAAGCTATGAAGATGCAAGACATGAATTCGCTGCTAAGTATGTAGAAGAAAAGCTGTTCACCGATGAAGCATCTATCAAGAAACTTTATCAGGAACAGCCTAATTTATTTAAACGCATTTATGAATGGATTAAAGACAGCATTAAGTATGTACGTTCCAGTAATGAGCAGCGCGCCTTAATGGACATGGAAAAGCTTTATGTTAAAGCAATGAACGATACCTCAACTCAAAAAAGGTCTGATACAAGTTACTCTCTAAATTCAAAGACGTTTAATGATATAGTAAATCAAGAGAATGTTGTAAGAATGAATGACGGAACTTATGCATTTAAAGTTGATATAGACTTGAATCAAGGTAACACATTATCTAAGAAAGAAATTGCTTCTATTATTCGTTCGTTAGGACCGCAAATAGTTACATTGGATGGGGATGTTATTAATATTAATAAGTATAGTGGCGGGGAATATGCGTATGGTAGTAGCACATCAAGTATGTATTCAGATATTGTTAATAAGAAAAATAATATTGCACCCTATGTAAAGAAAGCTATACAAACATCTAACTATGAATATAGTCAAAACAACGATAAACTTACAGGAACATCAAAAAAAGTAGCTCCAGATGGATTTGATAAACGTACTGCGAGAATTGTAGACAAAAGCGGAAATATATATGAATTAAATTTGGTTATAGGTATCAATAAAAATTCTCTATCTCCATATTATGGAAAGAATTTTTATGATATAAGTGAAATAAAAACATCAGCACTCAAAACAGCGTCACCCGAAGGATTAGCATTACACAGTGCTGATGTCACTAATAATATATCCAATAATTCCGAAAGTGTCAAGACAGATATGCAAATTGCCTTAGAAAAAGCTGGATTATTAGATTCAAACAAAAAGCCTTCTATGGGAAAATCCCTTTCTGATTATGATCAGATGCTGAAGGAGTATGGTGCTATCAAGCAAGGTGAAAATCCCGCAAGAATCAATCAAGTACCTAAGAAAACATCAGATAAAGATGTTACGAGCCTTTATGCCAGAACCGTAATGGAATCAGAAGTTACACCAAATGATGTTGTGAATGATTTGAAAACAGAGATTGCAAATGGAAAGATGAGCCATGAAGTAATATCAGATAAACAATCTTTAAAGTATGCGGAAGATATGCTGAATAATTACGGTTATCAAAAGTCTAAGGCTGTCTGGGACGATATTGTAAATGGTCGCACTCTAGCTGATAAAAATTCTATTGCTCTTGGACAGCAGTTATATAATCAAGCTGTCAACAGCGGCAATACCGCAGAGGCGATGAAGATCGCTTCTGAGCTGAGTGTACAAGCTACAAAAGCAGGGCAAACAGTACAGGCATTTAGTTTGCTAAAGAAAATGACACCTGACGGACAATTATATTCACTACAAACGATCGAAAACCAGTTAAATCAAGAATTGTTTAAGAAATATGGGAATAAAGTACAGCCGGTTAAAATTAAGGAGGGCATGGCTAACGATCTGCTTAATTCCGTAACCCATGAGGAAATGCTGGATCGTGTGGATAACATCAAACAAGATTTAGCGGATCAGATGCCTGCTACTTGGATGGAAAAATGGAATGCTTGGCGTTACTTGTCAATGCTAGGTAATCCTAGAACTCATGCAAGAAACATTGTTGGCAATGCGTTATTCATGCCGATGAAGCAGATGAAAGATATAATAGGTTATGGGCTTGAGAGTGCCTATAAGAACACTCTTGGTACTGAAGACTTTAAAATGAGTAAGTCTTTATTGAGCAAAGCGGATCAGCAGCTAGTTCAATGGGCTAAGTCTGATTATGAGCAGTATAAAGATGCGGTTATGGGCGAGAATGGCAAGTATCAGGATAAAACAGGCATTGAAAGACAAAAGCGTATCTTTAAGAGTAATGTGCTTGAATGGCTGAGAAATATTAATTTTGCCGCACTTGAAAAAGAAGATGCGTGGTTCTCTAAGTATCACTATGCCAATAGCTTAGCACAATACTTAAAGGCTAATCAGATCAATCCTAGCACAGCATCAGTGTCTGTATTAGATGAAGCTAGAAATTATGCCGTTCAAGAAGCTCAGAAAGCTACATACCGAGATAATAGCTATTTCGCACAATGTATCAATAACATGAAGAATAAAAACAAACTGTCTCAGGTCATTGGTGAGGGCTTTATGCCATTCACAAAGACCCCTATGAACATCTTACAACGGGGAATGGAGTATTCACCTGCAGGAGTTGTAAAGGGCGTCTATGATATGCTTACGAATGTGCAAAACGGTACAATGACACCGAATCAGGCAATTGACGAGATAGCTTCAGGATTAACAGGTACAGGTTTATTCTTATTAGGCTCATGGCTGTCGTATATGGGCATACTGACAGCGACAGGTGAAGATGATGATAAGAAAAAAGACAAGTTCGATCAGGCTATGGGCGCACAGGATTATGCGATAAAAATAGGTGATGTTTCTTATACAGTAGATTGGGCAGCTCCTTCATCGATGCCGATTTTCATGGGTGCTTCTTTATTTGAGGATATGCAGAATCAAAAAGGTTTCTCAGTTACAAATTTCATTGACAGTGCAGCAAGGATCGCCGAACCAATCATAGACATGTCAATGCTGCAGGGTATTAGTTCCACGATCAAAACCGCAGGATACAGTGACAGTCCTTTAACTGACATACTAATTAATATGGCCAGTAATTACATGTTACAGGGAGTGCCAACGTTGCTTGGACAAATCACAAACATTGCAGATGGTACACGCCGTGATCCGTATTACGTAGATAAGAACTCACCGATTCCTGAAAAACTGCAAATACCTATTAATCGAGCGCTGACTAAGATTCCGTTTGCGAATCAATTAGTACAGCCTAAGCTTGACGTATGGGGCAATGAACAGAAAGACAGCTTACCGGAGCGTATCTTTGAGAACACAATATCACCTGGTTATATATCCACAGATAAACGAACCGATCTTGAAAAAGAATTAGAACGTCTATACAAAATCAATTCAGACTACAACACGCTGCCATCCTATCCAAGCAAGTATTACACAGTCAACGGTGAGACTAAGAACCTGACCGCAGCTGAATACAATCAGTATTCAAAAGAGGTAGGACAGACATCCCAAGAATTATTAGAGGATACCATTTATTCAGCCTATTATAAAAAAGCCAGTGATGAACTGAAAGCCAATCTGATCAATGATGTATATGAATACGCAAAGCAATCAGCCAAGTTGGAACTTACACCGGGATATAAAGCTGACAAGTGGGTTACCAGTGCTATGGAAGCTGACAAAGTAGGCATTGAAGTAGATGATTTCATCTATTACAACAACATCAAGGGTAACAATTCAGAAGATATTCAGAAGATGCTGAATGATTCCGGTTTATCAAGAATACAGAAAGCCTATATGTATAGAGTGTTAACGTCTTCCAAAAAGAATCCTTATGAATAGAAAAAGGTGCAGGCTCTTTTGGACTTGCACCTATTTTTTTATTTAACAAACTTTTTGTAATCAGCATATACCTCTTGATACCATTCTGTTTGATTCTTTATAAATTCTGCTGTATTCTCACTATTTGTATTCAAATCACCAAGAAAATAATCAACTGTTGTAAGCATTTGGTTTAATATATCAATGTTAAATTCAGGAAAGTATTTTGGTAACTTTTTAGTTTCTACAAACTCATCAAACCATGCTTTAATTTCAACAACATAAAGACGAGCATCATTGTATTCTTCCTTGAAACATGTACTGTCTGCATAACTCAAACTTTCAAATTGATTATACATATCATCAATTTGTTCATATACATACTCGATATATTTTTCTTTCTTAATATTTCGTGCTGTCTCTTTTAAATCATCATGAAAGAAAGTGGTTAGTTGATCAATGTATCCATTTAAATTGTATGCTTCATCAATAGCTGTATCAAAATTGCAAATTAAATCATATTTTTCTGTTTTTATTAAACTACCGTCATTTGCAAATGAATATAAATTATCTAAAAGTCGAATTTTACCTACAACCATATCACCGGAATCGGTAAAAAAATATTTTTTTCCGTTGATTGTTTGCCATCCAGTTTGCATTATACCGTTGAAGGGATTCAACCAATACCACTTGTTTCCATCAGCTGCCCAACCAGTTTTCATTGCTCCGGTTTTATAGTCCAGATAATACCAGCAATTCATACTGTCTTTGATCCATCCGGTTTTCTTTTGACCGTTTTCATAAAAATAATAAATTCCATCTTCTTTAATCCAGCCTGCACTTTCTTCAGCTTTTATAGGTGCAGATGTAAACAACATCAACAATGCTAATACTAATGCGGATATTTTTTTCATATTTTCCACCCTCCGAATTTACTTTTATTATATCAAATAGTAAACATAATTAAATAGACATTTTAGATAAGTATCTGATATTCTTTAAGGTGATTTTAAATATTATCATTCCACTTGTTGTATTCGACAAAAAATTTTGATTTCATAATATATAATAAATAAAATATATAGAAAAGGGTGGCAATATGGAAAAAGACATCTATGAATTTTTGGAGGAGTGTGAACTTGATTTAGTGCAACAGTTGTGCCAAGAATATCCTGAATTGACATTAGATCAGATTGAGAATATTGTTGAGGATTTTAGCATTGAAATTAATAAACAAATATTATACGATTGAACAGGTCTTTGCCATTAAGGTATAGACTTTTTTAATAATGAAATCCTATAAAAATGTGTTATAATATGCGTGACTATTTCAATTGATTTTAATCGATTTAGTAACAAATTAGTAACATATAGCAAGAAAAGCCTATTATATAAGGCTTTATACTTTCAGAGAGGAAATGATTTAAT
>ENA-ORNZ01000790-ORNZ01000790.1-human-gut-metagenome-genome-assembly--contig:-NODE-790-length-38047-cov-3.988813_pt1 | contig 38047 bp, 28 predicted proteins | sample MGYA00242124_ERZ509040 | MGnify/ENA primary metagenome ERZ509040 (study PRJEB26280, sample SAMEA2338733) | human gut metagenome | biome: human gut; feature: human-associated habitat; material: faeces... | reverse complement strand
TTCACGGGTAGGCACTTTTGGAACCGAAAGTGCCGTAATAAAACGTGGTGGCAGCAGATTAGAAAACAGGATGGTTTGAGATGTTTCAAATAGAAGAAGAACTGAAAAAACTGCCGGGGCAGCCGGGTGTTTATATTATGCACGATGCGAAGGACGCGATCATCTATGTCGGCAAGGCGATCAGCCTAAAAAACCGAGTCCGCCAATATTTCCAGAGCAGCCGGGATAAGACGGCGAAGATCAAGCAGATGGTCTCGAAGATAGCACGTTTTGAGTATATCGTGACGGATTCGGAGCTGGAAGCGCTGGTGCTGGAGTGCAACCTGATCAAAGAGCACCGCCCACGCTACAATACGATGCTCAAGGATGACAAGACGTACCCGTACATCAAGGTGACGGCTTCGGAGGAGTACCCGCGGATCTTGTTTTCACGTCAGATGAAAAAGGATAAAAATAAGTATTTTGGTCCTTTTACGAGCGCGGGGGCAGTCAAAGACACAATCGAGCTGATTCGGAAGATATACCGGATCCGGGCGTGCAGCCGGAAGCTGCCGCAGGATATGGGAAAGGACCGTCCGTGCCTCTATTACCATATTCACCAGTGCGACGCGCCATGTCAGGGGTATATTTCACAGGCAGATTATCAGAAATCGGTGAAGCAGGCGGTCTGGTTTTTAAATGGACAGTATGAGCCGGTCATGAAATATCTGGAAGAAAAGATGAGGACGGCGTCCGAGACGATGGAGTTTGAGAAGGCGATTGAGTACCGGGATCTGCTTGACAGTGTCAGAAAGGTGGCGCAGAAGCAGAAGATTACGAGCCAGAGCATGGAAGATCGGGATATTATCGCGATGGCGAAGGATGAGCGCGATGCGGTTGTGCAGGTGTTCTTCGTGCGCGATGGCAAGCTTATTGGGCGGGAACATTTCCATATGAATCTGACCGGCTCGGAGAGCAAGGCAGAAATCTTAAACAGCTTTGTCAAACAGTTTTACGCGGGAACGCCGTTTGTGCCGCATGAGATCTGGGTGCAGGAGGAGTTAGAGGACGCGGAGGTTATCGCCAGCTTCCTGACGGCGCGCCGGGGACAGAAGGTGCGCTTTGTCGTGCCAAAGATGGGCGAGAAAGAGCGGCTGGTCGAGCTGGCGGAGAAGAATGCGAAGATGGTGCTCTCCCAGGATAAGGAGAAGATCAAGCGCGAGGAGCTCCGGACGATCGGGGCGATGAATCAGATTGGATCGTGGATCGGGCTTTCGGGAATCAAGCGGGTAGAAGCCTACGATATTTCCAATATCAGCGGTTTTGAGTCGGTCGGTTCGATGATTGTCTACGAAAATGGACGTCCGAAACGCAATGATTACCGCAAATTCCGTATCCGGACGGTTCAGGGACCGAACGACTACGCTTCGATGCGCGAGGTGCTGCTGCGGCGGTTTTCCCATGGCCTGGAGGAGACGAAGAAAATGCAAGCCGAGGGCGGCGATCTGGCGATGGGAAGTTTTACGCGTTTTCCAGATCTGCTGATGATGGATGGCGGACGCGGACAGGTTAATATCGCGCTGGAGGTATTAAGAGAGCTTCAGCTGGAAATCCCGGTCTGTGGCATGGTAAAGGATGATAACCACCGGACGAGGGGATTGTATTATCAGAATGTGGAAATTCCAATCGATCGCCATTCGGAAGGATTTCAGCTGATCACCCGGATTCAGGACGAGGCGCACCGGTTTGCGATCGAGTACCACCGGAGTCTCCGGGGCAAGGAGCAGGTGCGCTCCGTGCTGGATGATATCAAGGGCATCGGACCAGCGCGCCGTAAGTCTCTGATGCGGACGTTCAAGACGATCGAAGCAGTCCGGGAGGCGAGCGTGGAGGAGCTGGAAGCTGCGCCACAGATGAACCGGGCAGCCGCCGAGGCAGTCTATATATTTTTCCGTGATGACAAGCAGGGGAAGATGTGATAGGATGTAGACAATAGTAAAAATAAAAGGAGACAAAAGTATGGGTGGAGTGACGATAACAGAACTGATCGATAAGATGGGGCTTCGCAATATGACGCCGGAGCTGGAGACGGACAATGTTATGCTGGTGCATGCGGATGTGAACCGTCCGGCATTGCAGCTGACTGGATTTTTCGACCATTTTGACAAGGACCGTGTGCAGATCATCGGTTATGTGGAAAATGCGTACATCTCGACCCTGACTCCGCAGCGCCGCCGGGAAATGTTTGACAAACTGCTGTCTTCGGGTATACCATGTCTGGTATATAGCCGCGGCATGGCACCGGAGGAGGAAGTGCTGGAGCTGTGTAACCATTATGGGGTTCCGTGCATGGTATCGGAGAAGACGACTTCGGATCTGATGGCGGAGATCATCCGCTGGCTGAACGTCAAGATGGCGCCGATGATCAGCATTCACGGCGTACTGGTCGATGTATTTGGCGAGGGTGTCCTGATTATGGGCGAGAGCGGTATCGGCAAGAGTGAGGCAGCGCTGGAACTGATTAAGCGCGGTCACCGTCTCGTCAGCGATGATGTGGTCGAGATCCGCCGCGTCAGCGATGAAACCCTGATCGGTTCGGCACCGGATATTACCCGTCATTTCATCGAGCTTCGCGGTATCGGCATTATCGATGTCAAGACACTGTTCGGTGTAGAGAGCGTAAAGGATACACAGTCGATTGACATGGTAATCAAGCTGGAAGAGTGGGATAAGGACAAGGAGTATGACCGCCTTGGCATGGAAGATCAGTATACCGAGTTCCTTGGCAACAAGATTGTATGCCATTCAATCCCGATCCGTCCGGGACGTAACCTGGCAATCATCGTAGAGTCGGCGGCAGTCAACTATCGTACCAAGAAGATGGGATATAATGCGGCGAAAGAACTGTACAAGCGGGTACAGGCGAACCTGGCAAGAAGAGATTAATGGAACGCTTCACGCAGTCTGATTCGTGTGATTTAGTGCGGAAATCCCGACTTGCAAGGGATGGAGCCGTTATGAAATGAATAAAGGAAAATAGATATGTCTAATTTTTATCAGAAACTTTGTGATGCCATCGGCGCTGCTTCCGTACGGGAGCAGGAGCCGATGAGCGCACATACGACCTTTCGGGCTGGTGGACCAGCCCGCTATTTTGTGACCCCGGAGGGCGAAAAAGAGCTGGCGGCAGTGCTGGCGGTGTGCCGGGAGGCAGAGAAAGCGTATTACATATTAGGAAATGGAAGCAATCTGCTTGTCAGTGATGCGGGCTATCCGGGCGTGATGATCCTTCTGGGAAGCCAGTTTACAGAGGTGGTCTGTCCGGAGGGCGAACCGGGCGTCTATGAGCTGGGCGCCGGTGTGCTGCTTTCGCGTGCCGCCAGGGAGGCGCAGAAAGATGGAATGACCGGATTTGAGTTTGCAGCCGGGATTCCTGGAACCGTGGGCGGCGCGGCGGTCATGAATGCGGGCGCTTACGGCGGAGAATTAAAGGATGTGCTGGAATCTGTGCGCGTGATGACGCCGGACGGCGAGGTAAAAGAGCTTAAAACGGAAGAACTGGATCTGGGTTACCGCCACAGCTGCATCCCGGAGCGCGGATATATCGTTTTATCGGCGCGGATCCGTCTGGAGAAAGGTGATCCGGAAGCGATCCGGGTGCGGATGGATGAACTGGCAGCCAAACGGCGGGAAAAACAGCCGCTGGAATATCCGAGTGCCGGAAGCACCTTTAAGCGCCCTGAGGGCTATTTCGCCGGAAAATTGATCGAAGATGCCGGACTTCGCGGCTATCAGGAGGGCGGCGCACAGGTGTCGGAGAAACACTGTGGTTTCGTTATCAACCGCGACCATGCGACGGCTTCGGACATCGCGGGGCTGTGTGGGACGGTGCAGAAGCGCGTGTATGAGCAGTTTGGGGTGAAACTGGAGACGGAAGTAAAGATGCTGGGCTTTTAAGATATTAAGATATATAGAGTATGGAAAAGGGAGGAACAATATGCGGCTTGTGATCGTAACCGGTATGTCGGGAGCCGGAAAGACGGCGGCACTGAAAATGCTGGAGGACATGGGATTTTACTGTGTTGACAATCTCCCGATCCCGCTGGTGGGAAAATTTGCGGAGCTGGTGCAGAGCAGCAGCGGGGAGGTAAGCTGTGCAGCGTTGGGAATCGATGTACGCAGCGGCGACGAGCTGGCACAGCTGGAGGGAACGCTGAATGATTGGAATAACATCCAGTTCCCGTATGAGATCCTGTTTCTGGATGCCAGCGATGAGGTGCTGATCAAGCGATATAAGGAAACGCGCCGTTCCCATCCGCTGGCAGGAAAAGAGCGGCTGGACCGCGGTATTGCGAAAGAGCGCCTGAAACTCGATTTCCTGAAAAAGCGGGCGGACTATATTCTGGACACAAGCACGCTTCTGACGCGGGAGCTCAAGGCGGAACTGGAACGGATTTTCATGGGGCGCGAGCGCTTTTCCAGCCTCTTTGTGACGATCTTAAGCTTTGGCTTTAAATATGGGATTCCGTCGGACGCGGATCTCGTGTTTGACGTCCGTTTTCTGCCGAATCCTTATTATGATGAGAATTTAAGAAGCCATACCGGCAATGAGAAGGCGGTGCAGGACTTTGTGCGCCGCGGCGGGACGGCAGACGTATTTTTGGATAAACTCTATGACATGATTGACTTCCTGTTTCCGTACTATGTAAAAGAAGGAAAAAATCAGCTTGTCATAGCCGTCGGATGTACCGGTGGAAAGCACCGTTCAGTTACGGTGGCGAACCGGCTCTATGAGCGCCTCAAGGAGCACTCGGAAATAGGGCTTAAACTGGAACATCGGGACATAGAGATGGATAACCGGACAAAAGGGTAAACGGAGGTAGAGGACTTTGTCATTTTCAGCCCGGGTAAAGGAAGAGCTGTCGCATCAGCTGAGCAAGGCGAGGCACTGCCAGATTGCAGAGCTGGCGGCGATTTTGAGCCTTTGCGGCAAGATTCATATCGATGAAGAGGATCATTTCAGCATACGGATCCACACGGAAAACGTAGCGGTTGCACGAAAATACTTTACATTATTGAAAAATACATTTAATATTAAGGCGGACATTTCGATCCGGCGCAATGCATTTTTAAAAAAGAGCCGTTCTTATACGCTTCTGGTGCGCGATCACGAAAATGCACTCCGGGTGCTGGAGGCGGTCAAGATGGTGGATGCGCAGGGAAATGTCGGGGAAAACCTTTCGGTGGTGCGGAATCTGGTGATTCAGAATGCGTGCTGCAAGAAGGCATTTATCCGGGGCGCTTTTCTGGCAGCCGGATCCTTAAGCGATCCGGAGAAATTTTATCATTTTGAGATCGTATGCGCGTCGCTTGAAAAGGCGGTGCAGCTTCAGAATGTGATTCTGACATTCGACATCGATGCGAAAATAGTTGTCAGAAAGAAGTATTATGTGGTATATATAAAAGAAGGCAGTCAGATTGTGGAACTTCTGGGGCTGATGGAAGCGCATGTGGCATTGATGGAGCTGGAAAATATCCGGATCCTGAAAGAAATGCGAAACAGCGTCAACCGTCAGGTCAACTGCGAGACTGCCAATATCAATAAGACTGTTTCGGCGGCAGTCAAGCAGCTTGCGGATATCACATACATCCGTGATACGGTCGGGCTGGATTACTTGCCGGAGCTTCTTTCAGAGGTAGCACAGGTTCGTCTGGAGATGCCGGATGCAACCTTGAAGGAATTGGGGGAGAATCTGAGCCATCCAGTTGGAAAATCGGGAGTCAATCACAGGCTCAGAAAGATAAGTGCAGTAGCTGAAAGTCTCCGCGAAGAGCGGGGCGAGTAAAGTTAGGTTATTGTTCACAGGCAGGAATTTCCCGGATGGAAAATTCCGTGCGATACAGTAGTGGCAGCGGATTTTGCCGTTTTTTTCGAGCGGAGCTCGATGAGGAGGATATTATGACAAGTAAGGAAATCAGAATTGGTTTGAGTTCAGGTCTGGAGGCACGTCCTGCGGCGATGCTGGTGCAGGTGGCAAGCCAGTATGAGAGCAGCATCTATGTGGAAAGCGAAGAAAAACGCGTCAATGCAAAGAGCATCATGGGCATGATGACGCTGGGACTGGCAGAGGGCGCGCACGTAAAGGTGACGGCTGATGGCAGCGACGAGGAGAGTGCGATCGAGGGAATTGAGAAATATCTGAGCAATCAGTAGAAATCCAGATTTCTGACCGTTTTTCGGAAAGAGACAGGGGACGCAACAGTTACATAAAACAAGAGCTTTGATAGATGAGGGGGTGTCGTTTCGCGGGAAACGGCAGTCCCTTAAAAGATCTGAATGGGAGGAAAAAGGTGGCATTTACACATCTGCATGTGCATACAGAGTACAGTTTGCTTGACGCATCGAGTAAAATAAAAGAACTGACCGCCCGGGCGAAGGAGCTGGGGATGGACAGTCTGGCGATTACTGACCACGGCGTCATGTACGGCGTGATCGATTTTTACCGGGCAGCCAGGGAAAATGGGATCAAGCCGATCATCGGCTGTGAGATCTATGTGGCGCCCGGATCGCGTTTTGACCGGGAGGCGGGAAGCGGCGAGGATCGCTATTATCATATGATTCTGCTGGCGGAAAATAATATCGGCTATCAGAATCTGATGAAGATCGTCTCCAAGGGCTTTGTCGAGGGCTTTTATTATAAACCGCGTGTGGATGACGAGGTGCTGAGAACCTACCATGAAGGCATTATTGCACTCAGCGCGTGTCTGGCGGGCGAGATCCCGAGGTATTTGTCGAGAGGCATGTATGAGGAAGCGTGCAAGTCGGCGCAGAAATACCGCGATATCTTTGGACCGGACAATTTCTTTCTGGAATTGCAGGATCACGGCATCCCGGCGCAGCGGACGGTCAACCAGGGCTTGATGCGGATGAGCCAGGAACTGCAGATTCCGCTGGTGGCGACGAACGACTGCCACTATATTTATAAAGAAGATGTGGAATCGCACGATATTTTGCTCTGTATCCAGACGGGCAAAAAAGTCACGGACGAGAACCGGATGCGCTATGAGGGCGGGCAGTTCTATGTCAAATCCGAGGAGGAGATGCGTGCGCTGTTTCCGTATGCACAGGAAGCACTTGACAACACGCACAAGATCGCCGAGAGGTGCAATGTCGAGATCGAGTTTGGCGTGACGAAGCTGCCGCAGTATGATGTCCCGGACGGATATACGTCCTGGGAATATCTGCAGAAGCTCTGCGGGGAGGGCTTTCACAAGCGCTACCCGAACGACGATGGGACGCTGCGGGAGCGCCTGAGGTATGAGCTGGACGTTATCCATTCGATGGGATATGTCGATTATTTCCTGATTGTGTGGGATTTTATCCATTTTGCAAAATCAAACGGTATCATGGTCGGTCCGGGACGTGGTTCGGCGGCGGGCAGTATCGTCGCGTACAGTCTGGAGATCACGGACATCGACCCGATCCGCTATCAGCTGATTTTCGAGCGTTTCTTGAACCCGGAACGAGTTTCCATGCCCGATATCGACGTCGATTTCTGTTTCGAACGGCGTCAGGAGGTTATCGACTATGTCGTGCGGAAATACGGAAAAGACCGCGTCGTGCAGATTGTTACCTTCGGTACGCTGGCGGCAAAAGGTGTCGTCCGCGACGTGGGGCGCGCGCTCGATATGCCGTATGCACAGTGTGATGCGATCGCAAAAATGATTCCGGGTGATCTCGGCATGACGCTAGACAAGGCGCTCAAAGCCAGTCCGGATCTGCGTGAGGCGTATGAGTCGGATGATTCGGTCAAATATCTGATCGACATGAGTAAACGTCTGGAGGGGCTGCCGAGACATACCTCCATGCATGCGGCGGGGGTTGTCATCAGCCGTGCGGCGGTCGATGAGTATGTGCCGTTGTCCAGGGCATCTGACGGTTCGATCACGACCCAGTTTACGATGACGACGCTGGAAGAGCTGGGACTTCTGAAAATGGATTTCCTGGGTCTTAGAACCCTGACGGTTATCCAGAATGCGGTTCGCCTGGTGGAGAAAACGACCGGAAAACCGCTTGATATAGATAAGATCGATTACAACGATAAAAAGGTGCTGGATTCGATTGGAACTGGCAAAAATGACGGTGTGTTCCAGCTGGAGAGTTCCGGCATGAAAGGATTCATGAAAGAGTTAAAGCCGGAAAACCTGGAGGATCTGATCGCCGGTATTTCCCTGTATCGTCCGGGTCCGATGGATTTCATTCCACGTTATCTGAAAGGCAAAAATGACAAGGCTTCGATTGTCTATGAGTGCCCGCAGTTAGAACCGATTCTGGCGCCGACCTATGGCTGTATCGTCTATCAGGAGCAGGTTATGCAGATCGTGCGCGATCTGGCTGGCTATACCTGGGGACGAAGCGACCTGGTGCGCCGTGCGATGGCAAAGAAAAAAGCGGCAGTCATGGAGAAAGAACGCCAGAATTTCGTCTACGGCAATGCACAAGAGGGCGTAAAGGGCTGTATTGCGAATGGGATCGACGAGAAGACGGCGAACCATATTTACGATGAGATGATCGATTTTGCGAAATACGCCTTCAACAAGTCGCACGCGGCGGCGTATGCGGTTGTCTCCTACCAGACGGCATATCTGAAATATTACCATCCGGTCGAATTCATGGCGGCGCTGATGACCTCGGTCAAGGATAATGTTACGAAGGTATCGGAATATATCATGAGCTGCCGTCAGATGGGTATGAAGATCATGCCGCCGGATATCAATGAGGGCGAGGGCGGCTTCTCTGTTTCGGACGGCGCGATCCGCTATGGTTTATCAGCGATCAAGAGTATCGGTCAGTCGGTGGTGGATGAGATTGTGCGGGAGCGGACCGAACATGGAAAATTCCGCTCGCTGGAAGATTTCATTGACCGGATGTCGGGCAGGGAGGTCAACAAACGCACATTGGAAAGCTTTATCAAATCCGGTGCGATGGACGGGCTGCCGGGAACCCGCAAGCAGAAAAGTATGGTCTGCGGTTCGATGGTCGATCAGAAGAATAAAGAGAAGAAAAATACGATGGAAGGGCAGATGTCACTCTTTGATTTTGCAGCGGAAGAGGACAAGAAGAGTTTTCAGATCACATTTCCGAATGTCGGAGAGTATTCGAGGGAAGAATATCTGGCATACGAGAAAGAAATGCTGGGCGTCTACGTCAGCGGGCATCCGCTGGAGGAATATATCGGCACCTGGGAGAAAAATGTGACGGCGAAGAGCTCCGATTTTGTTGTGGATGAGGAGACCGGTTCGGCGGTGGTTCACGACGGCGCATATGTGACGATCGGCGGAATGATCACCGAGAAAACGGTTAAGACGACCCGGAATAACAAGATGATGGCGTTCCTGACGGTGGAAGATCTGGCGGGAAGTGTGGAAGTGCTGGTATTCCCGAAGGATTATGAAAAACGGCGCGATATGCTGATCAAGGATGAAAAAGTCTTTATCCGCGGGCGCGCATCGGTCGGCGATGAGCCGGTCGGAAAACTGATCTGCGAGCAGATTATCCCATTTTCGCAGGTGCCGCGCGAGCTGTGGATTCAGTATGCGGACAAGGACGCGTATCTGGCGGGAGAGAAAGAACTCCTCGACCTCCTGAAAACAAGTGATGGAAATGACACCGTGATCATTTACCTGGGACGTGAGCGCGCGAAAAAGGTTCTGCCGCGCAACTGGAATGTGCGGGCAGGCGAGGCGCTGGTGACGACGCTCAGCGAGATGCTGGGTGAGAAGAATGTCAAGGTGGTGGAGAAGCCGCTGGGGAAGATTTCTTCATAAGTGTTAAAATTTGCATTGGACATTGGAAACTTTGGTAACTGAGCACGTATGTGTGAACAGTAACACGCTTTGGCGACATGTTAAAAAAATATCATAAAAAATCTTGAAATGACCTATAAAATGAATTACAATAAAATTGTTTGAAAATTGTGGTAGCACGCAGTGCAGAACAATTTGGTATCAGAAGGGTCAAAAGATTCGAAAATAAAACGGCTGGTTCACGGTTGGGGATGTGAAGCGGAAAGCCTTAGGACGGAGGAATAAGCGATGGCAAAAGAGGTTAAAACGATTGGTGTACTGACAAGCGGCGGCGATGCGCCGGGTATGAATGCAGCGATCCGTGCGGTGGTCCGGACTGCGATCAACAAGGGCATGAAGGTAAAAGGTATCATGCGTGGTTACGCTGGACTTTTGCAGGAAGAGATTGTGGACATGGACGGAACCAGCGTGGCAGATACGATTGGCCGTGGCGGTACGATCTTATACACAGCCCGCTGTCCGGAATTTATGACCGAGGAAGGTCAGAAGCGCGGTGCAGAAATCTGCCGCAAGCACAATATTGACGGTCTGGTCGTCATCGGCGGCGATGGTTCCTACCGCGGCGCCGGAAAGTTATCCGCGCTGGGAATCAATACGGTAGGTCTTCCGGGCACGATCGATCTGGATATTGCCTGCACCGATTATACGATCGGGTTTGATACCGCGATCAACACGGCGATGGAGGCGATCGATAAGGTAAGAGATACTTCCACCTCCCATGAGCGCTGCAGTATCATCGAGGTTATGGGACGCCACGCGGGATATATCGCCCTGTGGTGCGGTATCGCTAACGGCGCCGAGGATATTCTGCTTCCGGAGCGGTACGATGGCAATGAGCAGATGCTGATCAACCGCATCATCGATAACCGGAAACGCGGCAAGAGACATCATATTATCATTAATGCCGAGGGCATCGGACATTCCGCGTCGATGGCGAAGCGAATCGAGGCGGCAACCGGCATCGAGACACGTGCGACGATCCTTGGTTATATGCAGCGAGGCGGCGCGCCGACCTGTAAAGACCGCGTCTATGCGTCCATCATGGGCGCCAAGGCGGTGGAGCTGCTGGAAGAAGGAAAGACCAACCGCGTGGTAGCGTATAAGCACGGCGAGTTTCTGGATTTTGATATTCAGGAGGCGCTGAATATGAAGAAGGATATTCCGGAAGATCAGTATGAGATTAGTAAGCTACTGATTCGTTAAGGAATTTGATGGCTGCTTGTGAGATGGGCTGGCATATGAACGGAGAACAGGCTTCTCAGGGATAAAGGGAGAGCCTGCTCTCCGTTCGTGCGTCAGCCCTGTTTGTGGGCAATGGAAAATGAAACAGATGGAGGTGCAAGAAAATGGCAGAAATGCAGAATCCCAATACAGATGGGGACTCCACCGTACTCTGCGGTGCGAATTCGTATGTGGAAAAATATTATCTGAATGAGCAGTTTTCGGGGCTGCCGGAGTCAATTAAGCAGGAATTGCAGATCATGTGTGTCATGTACACAGAGGACATCGGCGGTATTATTTTGCTGGAGTTTATGCCGGATGGCAGACTGCAGTTTAAGGTTGAGGCGGAGGAGAATGATTACCTCTTTGACGAGATCGGAAGCGCGCTTAAAATCAAGCAGTATCAGGCGGAGAAGCGTGAGCTGCTGGAATCGCTGGAGCTGTATTATAAGGTGAAGGTGCTGGGAATCCCGGCGGACGAACTGTTAGACGACGAGCAGATGGAACGGTATCAGGAAGATTAGAAATAAAATGAAGATTGGAAACGTAGAATTAAAAAATGCAATTGCCCTTGCGCCGATGGCAGGTGTGACGGATCTGCCGTTCCGTCTGCTCTGTAAGGAGCAGGGATGTGGTTTGATGTACACGGAGATGGTCAGCGCGAAGGCGCTTCTTTATAAGAACCGCAATACAAAGCCGTTATTAGAGACGCGGCCGGAAGAAGAGCCGGTTGCGGTGCAGCTGTTTGGATCAGATCCGGAGATTATGAGCGAGATGGCGCTGCAGCTGGAGGAAGGACCGTATGCCATCATCGACGTCAACATGGGTTGTCCGGTGCCAAAGATTGTCAATAACGGCGAAGGTTCGGCACTGATGAAGGATCCGAAGCTGGCAGAGCAGATTTTGACGGCGATGGTAAAGAAACTTCATAAACCGGTTACGGTCAAATTCCGCAAGGGATTTAATGATTCGAATATCAATGCGGTTGAGTTTGCGAAGATGGCAGAGAGCTGCGGCGTGGCGGCGGTAGCCGTGCATGGACGGACGAGAGAGCAGTATTATTCCGGAAAGGCGGACTGGGACATTATCCGTCAGGTCAAAGAGGCGGTTTCAATCCCGGTCTGGGGAAACGGTGATGTATTTACACCGGAAGATGCCAAGAGAATGAAGGAAGAAACCGGCTGCGACGGCATCATGGTGGCGCGCGGCGCGAAAGGAAATCCATGGCTGTTTAAACGGATTCTCCACTATCTGGAAACCGGAGAACTGCTGCCGCCGCCGACTGCGGAGGAAGTAAAGAGGATGATTGTCCGCCATGGGACGCTTCAGACGGAATTTCGCGGCGAGGAGATCGCAATGCGGGAGATGCGTAAGCACGTGGCATGGTATACGGCAGGATTTCCACATTCGTCGGCGCTTCGCAATGATATAAACCAGGTGGAGACGCTGGAGGAGCTGGAACGGCTGGTGGATGAGAGAATTTAAGAGAAGGATGAATGTGTGGAATCAAAACGATGGTTGTGTTACATGGGTGGACGAAATCGGAAGGCACAGAAAAAGCACGAAAATGTAGGATTTTCCCTTGTTTTTAAAGCCATTATGGCACTTTGTGATTCTTGACATTACACCAAGAATCATGTATAATAGTGCGATGCAATTATTAGGGGATTCAGTGATGAATCGATAGAAGGAAGGATAGCTGTCATGGCAGAAAAGAAGAACATTTTAACTTACACAGGATTGAAAAAGTATGAAGATGAACTTCATGATCTGAAAGTAAATAAACGCCAGGAGATCGCACAGAAGATCAAAGAGGCGAGAGAGCAGGGCGACCTGTCTGAGAACGCTGAGTATGATGCAGCAAAAGATGAACAGAGAGACATCGAGGCAAGAATCGTAGACCTTGAGAAACTGTTGAAAAACGCAGAGGTTGTTGTTGAGGATGAGATCGATCTGGATAAGATCAGCATCGGATGCCAGGTAAAGGTACTGGACGTCGAAGAGGATGAAGAGATGGAATTTAAGATCGTAGGTTCCACCGAGGCAAACAGCTTAGATGGTAAGATCTCCAACGAGTCTCCGGTTGGTCGTGCCCTGCTTGGCAAGAAAGCTGGCGAGACCGTAGACGTAGAGACACAGGCAGGTATTATCCAGTACAAGATTCTGGACATCAGAAGAGTATCATAAGTGCGAACAGTAACAGGAATACGAAGGAGTAAGAAAAGATGGCAGATCAGAACAAGAAGAATCAGCAGGAACCGGATATCCATCAGCTGTTAAAGGTTCGTCGTGAGAAGCTGGCAGAACTTCAGAATGCAGGCAAGGATCCGTTCCAGATTACAAAATATAACCAGACCCATCATTCTCTTGAAGTGAAGAAGCTTTATGAAGAGCATGAGGCAGAGATTCTGGCAGGCAGAGCCCCGCTGAATACAGAGGGCATGGATGAGGCTCAGGCAAGAGAAGCACTGAATGCAGATTATAATGAGAGAAGAGCGATCATGGATGCACAGCCGATTCACGTATCCATCGCAGGACGTATGATGTTTAAGCGTGTCATGGGTAAAGCGTCCTTCTGCAATATCCGTGATTTACAGGGAACCATCCAGGTCTATGTGGCAAAAGATGCAATCGGCGAGGAGTCCTATGCAGACTTCAAGAAATCCGATATTGGTGATATCTACGGCGTAGAAGGATTTGCATTCCGTACCAAGACCGGTGAGATCTCCATCCATGCAGAGAAGATGACCCTGCTTTCTAAGAGCCTGCAGATTCTTCCAGAGAAATATCATGGTATTACCGATACGGATATGCGTTATCGCCAGAGATATGTGGATCTGATCATGAACGAAGATGTTAAGAAGACATTTATCAAACGTTCCCTGATCCTCAAAGAGATCCGTAACTTCCTTTCTGGAAGAGACTTTATGGAGGTAGAGACACCGACCCTGGTATCCAATGCCGGCGGTGCTGCTGCACGTCCATTTGAGACCCATTACAATGCACTGAATGAGGATGTTAAGCTCCGTATTTCCCTGGAACTGTATCTGAAGAGACTCATCGTAGGCGGACTTGAGAGAGTTTTCGAGATTGGCCGTGTATACCGCAACGAGGGCGTAGATACCCGTCACAATCCGGAGTTTACCCTGATGGAGTTATACCAGGCATATACCGATTATGAGGGCATGATGGAGCTGACCGAGAGCATGTTCCGTTATCTGGCTGAGAAAGTGTGCGGAAGCACAAAGATTTCCTACAACGGTATTGAGATTGATTTCGGTAAACCATTCGAGCGTCTGACCATGAACGATGCCATCAAGAAATATGCCGGCATTGATTTCGATGCGGTGGAAACCGATGAAGAAGCGAAACAGCTTGCAAAAGAGCATCACATCGAGTTTGAGAATCGTCATACTAAGGGCGATATCATCAATCTTTTCTTCGAGGAGTACTGTGAGAAAGAACTGATCCAGCCGACCTTTATCATGGATCATCCGCTTTCTATCTCCCCGCTGACCAAGAAGAAACCGTCCGATCCGAATAAGGTTGAGCGTTTTGAGCTCTTTATCAATACCTGGGAGATGTGTAACGCATACTCCGAGTTAAACGATCCGATTGATCAGAGAGAGCGTTTTGCACAGCAGGATGCTAATGCGGCAGCAGGCGATGATGAAGCACAGCATACAGATGAAGATTTCCTGAATGCACTGGAGATCGGTATGCCGCCGACAGGTGGTATCGGATTCGGAATCGACCGTCTGGTTATGCTTCTGACCGACAGCCCGGCTATCCGTGACGTACTGCTGTTCCCGACAATGAAGACCCTGGAACCAAAGCGGGCTGAAAACAAAGCCGAAAAAGCAGCGGTAAATGGTTCTGCAGAGGCTGCAACCGTGTCCGCGCCAAGCGTACAGATTGATCTTTCCAAGGTGAAAATCGAGCCTTTGTTTGCAGATGATGTAGACTTTGAGACATTCAGCAAGTCTGATTTCAGAGTGGTTAAGATCGAAGCCTGTGAGGCAGTGCCGAAGTCCAAGAAGCTCCTGAAATTCACACTGAATGACGGAACAGACCGGAAACGCACCATTTTAAGCGGTATTCACGAGTATTACGAGCCGGAAGAGCTGGTTGGTAAGACCTGTGTGGCAATCACAAACCTGCCGCCGAGAAAGATGATGGGTATTGATTCCGAGGGTATGCTGATTTCCGCAGTGTACGAGTATGACGGACGGGAAGGCTTAAATCTTTTGATGCTGGATGACAGTATTCCGGCAGGAGCAAAGCTGTACTAAAGAGGTCATTTACTACAAAAAATCGCGTTACTACAACTTTTCTACAACTTTTGCGCGAGACCCTACGAAACCGGATGAAGCAATATGAAAGGCGGATCTGCTTATAAAATGCAGATTCGCCTTTCTTTTTACATCAGCTTCATGTTCACACTAATGTTTTTTGCCTTCTCCTGCATATTCTCTTGTGTGATATGGGTGTAGATGTCCATTGTAGTAGAGAAATCGGCATGCCCCATGACTTGCTGAATGAATTTAACATCGTTGGTGCTTTCGCAGAGCCGGGTACAGAAGGTGTGCCGCAAGTTGTGAACACTAAAATGAGGGAGCAGATCCGGTTCACGGTCTTCCAGTTCAGCCTGATCCATTTCCTCCATGTTGTAAGTTACGCTGATTCTCTCAATCGCCCGATTGATATTGTGGGCGCTCATGAATGAGCCGGTTCGGTTGCGGAAAACAAAACCGTGAACTCCTCCTAACACCAGTTGATCGTCTGGATACAATGCGTCGATGGTTTCAATCTGGAGGCGAAGCTGCTCGGCCACCTCTGGATAGAGGATAGGGATAATTCGTGTACCGCTCTCAGTTTTGGGAGTGGTAATGTGAAATCCGGCTTTTCCGTCAATGACCCGGTAGATTAAGTTGTGGTTGACCGAGATTGTGTTTTCGCTCAAGTTAATATCGCTTTTGGTAATGCCGGTACATTCTGCTACACGCATTCCTGTTCCAAGGAGCACAGTCATGATGGGGAGCCAATGGCTGTATGTAGGGGACTTGGCAATAAAACGCAGGAAATTCTGCTGTTGCGTTTTAGTGAGTGCGATCCGCCGTTTAGGCTTTGGAGCGCTGCCGTCCGTCTTGAGCTTGCGGTAAATGCCCTTGCTGGGATTTTTGCGGATGTAATCGTCGTCCACGGCCATTTCAAGCGTAGGGTGAACAATGGTGTTGATGCTCTCCAGTGAGTTGATAGCAAAACCGTGTTTCAGCAGTTTGGTATAAAACGCGAGAATATCACTTCTGTGGATTTGTGGCAGAGGCATGTTAGCGAAAGGCTCTTCTTTCACATAGAAGTCCCACAGGTAAAGATAATTTGCTCTGGTGGAGGGCTTCAGTTTGATGTTGTTATTCATGTAGACCTTGAACATATCATTCAGGGTAAGCTTCATGGCTTCCTGAGTACGGATGCCATCATCCTTATCTTTGTTGATCTGCTTTTCTTTGACACGAAGACTTGCGAGATCGGAGTCGTAAAGATATTTCTTTTTAGTGCCTAATTTGTAGACATACATATAGCTGCCATCTGCCCGTTGTGTTTCTCCGGGCCGAAGATTTCGTCCTTTGTTGTCTTTTCTCACTTTTGCCATTACTGGTACCTCCTGATTATAAAAGTGTAGTGCGCCTTACTGGCATGGTTATTTAGCCGGAAATATCATAAAGATATTCTTTGATACGCTGGACACTCCATAGGACACGGGTGTTCATGGTAATGCGTGCATTGGCAAGATCCCCAATCTGTACCGCAGTGTGTCTTCCACAGCACAACAGTTTGCAAAGGGTATCGGTATCAACAGCCAAGCACTGCTCCGGCGGTAGGTCATTCGGTTTTCTTTTCTCCATAATCGTCCTCCTTTTTTCGATTACAATGATCCCTTACGATTTGTAGAAGAAGGTTTTCAACAAAAACAATGAAAACGGTCTTGAGGTCAGGAGGTATTGAAAAACAAAAGAACTCTAATGGGGCCATTTCCTACGCCAGAACGGTTCTGCCGTGTATTTCAGGCTGCTGCTGTGCAGCATTTCGATTATGGGCGCGCTTCTGTGGTCATCGCACACTGTCCAGAATTCCTGTATAACTCCCCATAGAGGTTATGAACTTGTCAAGGTACTAAAAGAGCGTAGGGATCATCCGGTATTACCAAATGATCCGATACATCCTATAAATAGGCTGGGAAGAAAGAACTTCTGCAAAGAGGAAAGAAAATTTAAAGAAAATCCAAAAATCAATATATAGAATGTTGGAATTGACAAACACTATATATTGTGTTAAAATTGCAATGTAATTGATTTTTGTGCGTTGCCCGTCAGGGTACACAGGCTTTAGGGCTTGTGTTGCGGAGTAATGACTGCATTGCACACGCTGTTAAGTTTGTACTTGTGTCAGTAGTATCACTGCGCCTTTTCAGGCCGGTATATTACTGGCTTTTTTATTTTACGGGATTTACCCACCATTGCGAGAATGACACCGGTTCATAGGCAACTATGGACACCAGGCTTTATGCCGTCTGTCATTCTCGCTTTTTTATTGCCTGTAAGCCTGAAAGGGCTTTAAGGATAAATCAAAACTGAGAAAGGCAGGTCATGTACATGAATGTGAAGCAGAAAAGAAAGCAGAATGGTCGGCGGGTCAAGTCGGCACACTCCACGGACTGGAAGATGAAGAGACAGGCAGTATCTTCGCTCCGGCTACGAAATGTTGCACCAATGACGAGGGCGGTTATTTTGCCCCGAAGATCACGAAGGGGGATTTGATATGTCTGGCAGCAATAGTGCTGAACGAAAGCGGTATGAACCGCTGGTGCTGGTAGAAACGGCAGATCTTTCAGAAGAAGACTGGCTGGATTACCGGCGCCGTGGAATCGGCGGCAGCGATGTATCGGCGATTTTTGGCACTTCTCCATTCCGGACAGCCAGGGATCTGTACTACGACAAACTGAACATAGCGTCAGTGGAAGATGATGAGGGCAACTGGGTTGCCATGGAAATGGGGCATTTGCTGGAGCCTCTGGTAGCAAAGATATTCGAGCGGAAAACTGGATATCGGGTCTACCAGATCAAAAAGATGTTCCAGCACCCACAGTATCCTTGGATGCTGGCTGATGTGGACTACTTTGTGGAACTGCCGGATGGCACCACAGCAATCCTTGAGATCAAGACCACAAACTATAATGCCAGAGATAACTGGTGGATGAATGGGAAGGAGACGGTTCCAGTCTACTATGAATCTCAGGGGCGTCATTATATGGCGGTAACGGATCTTGACCGATGTTTCTTTTGCTGCCTGTATGGTAACAACGAGGAAGAAGTTATTATCCGGGAGGTCAAACGTGATTTCGAGTACGAGGCTGAGATGGTCTTTTTGGAGCAGTATTTCTGGGAAAACCATGTGCAGCGCCATGTGCCGCCGCCCTATACAGAAAGTGGGGCCTTGATCATTGAGAGCGCACGCAAACACTTTGGTCCGGCAGATAAAAATGCTCCGGCCGTTGCACTCGACCTGGATATGACTGCAAAACTCATGCAGTATTTGCGTCTTCTGGATGAAAAGAAAAATGCAGAGGTGTACTCCAAAGAAATCGACAAGGATATTCAGCGTCTGAAGGCCCTGTTGATTGCGGAAATGGGTACCAGCTGTACTGCGATCTGTGAGCAGGAGGGCGTGAACTATACGGTTACCTATACCCCTGTTCGCAAGTCCATCATCGACAAGGATAACCTGCTTCGGTTGAAACTGGAGCATCCGGATATTTACGAGCAGTTTGTTACAGTATCCGAATCCAGACGGTTCAGCGTTAGAGCCTCAATTATGGAGGCCGCTTAGTGAGGTGAAAAAAGGATGAATTGTATTGGAACCTACGACGGGACGATTTTTTATAATCCTGCCAATAAGTTTTGTATCGTCAGTGTAAAGACCGCAGACCAGAGCGTGCCTGCCGAGGCCAGGTCAAACAGACGGTACAAAGACCATTTGATCCGCTTTACAGCTGTGGGGTATGAGATTCCACGGACAGATGCGGTAGAGCTGGAACTGGATGGTGAATGGACAAAGGGCAAGTATGGTGTCCAACTCCAGGTGGAGCAGTGGCGTGAAATTGTGCCCAGAACAAAAAACGGCGTAGAGGGCTATCTTGCCTCCGGGCTTATCAAAGGGATTGGTCCTAAAACTGCCGCAGACATTGTGGAGCGGTTCGGTGTGGCCACACTGGATATTCTGGAACACCAGCCGGAGCGGCTGTTGGAGATCCGGGGTATTACGGAAAATAAATTGGAGGACATCAGAGCCTCTTATGCAGAAAACCGTATGCTCCAAGGAATTATGACTTTGCTGGCGCCATTTAAGATTACTCCCAAGACAGCATTGAAAATATATCAATATTTCGGCCCAACCAGCGTAGAGATTTTGGAAAAGAGCCCATTTGAGCTTTGCCAGATCTCCGGCTTTGGATTTCGGCGGGTAGATGCAATCGTACAAAAGAGCGGGGGTGATCTCCATGACCCTATGCGTATCAAAGGGGCTGTCTTTTGTGCGTTAGATGAAGGCAAGAGTAAACGAGGCCATCTGTACATCAGTTCTGAAGAACTGGAGAAATCAGCGCTGAAGCTGCTCAATGAGAAGATACCTGTACCGGAGCTTCGCCTGCATCAGCAGGAAGTCAGGGATATGATGCAGGAAATGATCCTGAATGGAGCAATCGTTTCTGTGAAGGATAATATCTATCTTCCCAGAGTGTTTGCCCAAGAGGACGAAACGGCGCGCCGGATCGCCCAGCGTCTGGTCGCCCAGATGCCAGTAGAGCATATTGCGCCGGTGCTGGAACAGGTCAAGGTTGAAATGGGGCTGCGCCTGTCTGCACAGCAGGAGGCTGCGGTCTATGCAGCATTTAGGCATGGCTTGTCAGTGATTACGGGTTCTCCTGGTACTGGTAAAACAACAGTGCTGCGGACGATACTTGAGGTTTACCGGCGGCTGCACCCTGATGGCAAAATTGCTCTTATGGCGCCTACCGGTCGGGCAAGCCGCAGGATGTCGGAGAGCACCGGCTTTGAGGATGCCCGGACATTACACAGTGGTCTGGGACTGACCAGTGAAGAGGATGAGGGTAGCCGGAACAGAAAGTCAGAGCCACTGTCGGCCGATTTAATCATTGTGGATGAGTTTTCCATGGTGGATATGTGGCTTGCCGAGAAATTCTTTGAGCGCATGAAGGCAAATGCCAGAATCGTGCTGGTAGGCGACCCAGATCAGCTTCCCAGCGTAGGAGCCGGAAATGTTTTCCGTGAGATCATCGAGACCCAAATCGTCCCGGTAACGGTGCTGGATCAGATTTTCCGTCAGTCGAAGGACAGTCTGATTGCCTATAACGCCAAATTTATCAACGAGGGCAATACCAAACTGTTTTATGGACCGGATTTTGTTTTCGTGTCTGGTGATAGTCAGGAAGACACCGCTGAAAAGATTACAGAACGGTATTGTTTGGAGATACAGGAGAGTGGCATTGAGAATGTGCAGATTCTTTCACCTTTCCGTTCAGAAGGCGCCGCGTCGTCGGAACAGCTGAATGAAACCATTCGTGAATTGGTCAACCCATTCCGCTCTGCGGAGGAAGAAATCAAGTTTGGCCCCAGGATCTTCCGGGTCAATGACCGCATCATGCAGACCAAGAACACAGAAAAGGTCTCTAATGGAGATCTGGGCTTCATCCGGTATATTAAGGACACTGACCAGGGTAAAAAAATCGGCATGGATTTTGGCGCTGGCAGAACACTGGAATACGGCGTAGATGATTTGAGCAATGTGGATCTGGCGTATGCCACTACAATCCACAAGGCTATGGGCTCTGAGTATGAGACCGTCATTATGCCGCTGCTCAAAGCGCACACCATCATGATGTACCGTAATCTGCTCTACACCGGAATCACGCGTGCCAAAAAGCGGGTGGTGCTGATTGGGCAGAAACAGGTATTGTTTATGGCAATCCATCGTAATGAGATCGGCAAGCGAAATACGCTACTGGGTATGCGCATCCAGATGTATTTCAAAGCCTACGCAAAGAAAGCCGGCATCCCCATTCCGGCTGCGTTGGAAGAGCAATTAAAGAACGCAAGTTAAAAAAGAGAGGTCAGGTGCAGAAATGGCACTTGGCGTCTCCTATTTTTATGTCAGAAAGGAGTTTCCAACATGAATGAAAAAAGTAATCCGATGCCTATGATGTACAAAACAATTCCGGCAGTGGCAGAACTGAACAAGGTACCTGGCTTTGATCCGCTCAAATTTCTGCGCCATAAGGTGTCCAGAAAGACCAATGAGGAAATGCTGCAGTTGGAGTTGCCCTATCAGAAACTGTGGTTCCGTCTGCGCCACCCCCAGGGCCGCATGAAACTGACTACCCTGAGGATCACGGAACAGCTTGCGATTATGGAGGCCAGAGTTTATCTGGACCGCAGTGATGCAGAGCCTATCAGCAGTTACATCTCGCAGCACAGTGCGGAAGAAGGTACCGATTATGTGCAGGCTGCCCAGGATGAGGCATTGAGTGCTGCGCTGTCGGATGCCGGTTTCGGTTTGCAGTTTGCCGATGTTGCTGTTGACAGTACGGGCAAGGTGTTTGGAAGTAGTATTCCGCTTTCCGGGGCGGCTCCTATCCAGCAGCCAATGCCGGATGCGGCACAGAGGCCCGTAGAAGCCTCTGGAGCGGCGTTGCGGCAATCTGGCGGGGAAGTTCATGCCCGACTGGAAAGAGCGCCTCAGAGCGTCGTAGAGCGCCGTAATGCGCCTGCGCGTCCGACCTCTATCCAGAAACCTGCGGCAAAGCCGGTTCAGAATGAACAGCCCCCGGTTTCTCCGGTACAGCCCACTGTCCAGCAGATGGCTGCAGAAGAGAAGGAGAATATGGATACGCTGCCTGTCGGCAAGGTAGAGGAGAATGCTCCCAATATGGAGCTGCCGGTACCCAACCGTGAGGTTACATTGGATAGCAGTCCAAAACAGGATGATGTGTCTGAGCAGCCGGCCGCACCCGTATTCCAATCGGATGAACCGGAAGAACTGCCTGTGGCGCCTGTTGTTCAGCAGGAAGCACCTAATCAGCCCCTGGCGCCTTCTTATACGGAGAGCACTCCGGTAGAAGATATCTTGAAGGTAATGACCTTTGAAGAAGCGCAGAATGTGGTGGTGGATAGCGGTCTGAGCAAAGGAAAAACCATGGCAACAGTTGCCAAGGAGCGTCCGGTGAGTCTGAAATTCTATCTCACCCCTGGTAACAAGAGTACCAACAATATCGTTCGTGCTGCGGCGCAGATCATGCTCGATGGTATGGCCGCACAGAAAGCCGGATGATAAGCAGCCCCATCTATGGGGCCAAGAAGGGAGGGAGAACAGATGGACTCATATCCAGGAGATTTTCCGTTCGGTATTATGGATGTAGTGGAACTTCTACATCTGCGAATCAGACGCCGACAGGCAAACAGTGTATATGTGGATTGCCCGTTTTGTGGTGACCGCCGCGGCAAGATGAATGTGAATTTCGTCAAAAATGTCTGGCGGTGCAATTATTGTGATGAGCATGGCGGTATGCTTGCGCTTTATGCGCGGCTAAACAATACGACTACATCCGATGCGTATTGGGAGATAGGAGAAGCCCTGTGCAACGATTTTCACAGGGAACGGCCGAACTCTGGATATGAGATGGCAGGAAACCAGCAGGCTGGTACTGGGTCCCCGGTTTCGGGGACTCAGACCGACCTTGCCGGATATGAGAGGAGGGGCGAACTAAAAACAGTGCAGCAAGCAGAACGGGCCAGCGGACAGAAAATCCATCAAACGCTTTCGCTGCTGCTCGCTATGCTGCCTCTTCAGCCTGCCCACCGCAACCATCTGCACTCCCCAAAACGGGGACTGTCGGATGAACAGATTGATAGGATCGGGTTCAAGAGCACTCCACCCCCATTCCTTTGCCGCTCCATTACCGAGCGGCTGATGAAACAGGGATGCAAGGTGGAGGGAGTGCCCGGCTTTTATCTGGATGACAGCGGGCGCTGGACCATGAACTTCTACCGAAAAAACGCAGGGATTTTGATTCCGGCTGTGGGATACGACGGTATGATACACGGCCTGCAGATCCTTTTGGATATTCCGCTCAAGCAAAAAGATGATCCGCCGGATAAGGCAGGAGCCAAATACATCTGGTTTTCGTCCTCGTCCAAAAATATGGGTGTTACATCCGGGAGTCCGGTACATTTTATAGGAGATCCATCTGCCCGGGTGGTCTATGTCATTGAAGGACTGCTGAAAGCAGACATCTCACACTGCCTGACAAACCGGACTTTTGTGGCGATTGCCGGTGCAAACAACACCAGCCAGTTGGATACGCTGTTTGCACTGTTGGCACAGAATGGCACTGAGGAGATCATTGAGGCTCATGATATGGATAAGTACAGTAACCAAATGACCTCTAATGGGGCATCTAAGATCTATCTGATGGCCCGAAAAAATGGAATGGCATGTCGTCGGCTGACCTGGAATCCGAATTATAAAGGGTTTGATGATTGGCAGCTTGCCCTTCGGGAGAAAGAACAGAAGGAAAAGGAGGTGCAGAGAATGAATTTTAAGCAGCAATATCTGTGCGGTAAGTGTGATTTTACCTATATAGATGGCTGCGTCGAGCTTTGGCACACCAGAGCGGAGAAAGATTTGGACCTGACAGAGTATCTGGGGCTGACAAAGGAAGAGTATCAGATATTTCTTGCTCAAGGCAATCAGGCGCTGAAGGATATTCTGGACAGCCAGAGAGTTTTCCGGAGATTTTGCATTTACCAGCTTTGCCTGGGTGAGACACAGACGGTACCTTTCGCGTTCAAGCAACTGGATGCACTGCGTAAGGCTGGATATGAACAGCCGCCTGCCGCCGCCTATCAGACGGTATGGAGCGCAGAGGTCTGTTGCCCAAAGGGTCAGAATGACATGGAAGTGCTGGGGCGTCTGTTCCTGGACTACAATGAACATTTGCCGGAAGATTACAGAGGTCGTCCGTTGGCTCCATCTGATGTGGTGGAACTGGACTGCCAAGGCAAACGCACATACTTCTATGTGAATGACTGCCGGGATTTTGCACCGGTACGCTTCTCCCCATTCTTGTGTAAAAGACTTCCGGAGCCTGCTCAAAAACAGGAATGAAGGGATAGGGGTCAGATGCGTATTGCAGAAAAGAAGAAAAGTCAGATCGCAGCACTGTATGAGCAGTGTTCCGGCCTTCCGGCAGATGTCAGAAGTTGTCTGGAGAATGGCTACTTTACCGTAACGGTACCTCCGCCATGGAATATGAGCAATCAAAAGGTTGCGCAGGAGGTGCAGGACAAAATCAAGGAATGGTCAAGGCAGTATACTGGCGTGGTCTGCTACTGTTTTGACAGCTTCAGCACACTTTTATATGTGCTGTGAGCAACACACAATGGCATGGAAAGGATCATAACGGCCTGCTCCATGCCTTTTTTGCGAAAGGAGATTTTACAATGGGTGTTTTTTCAGAAATAGCAATGGAGCAGCAAAACGGTATGTTCGATTCGTCTGCAGCCTTTGAGGATGATGAAGCCTTTGAGCTGGAGGAGATGGAATCTTTGCCTGTGCCGCCTGTAGGTACAGACACTGTCCCAGTATCGGCGGCTTCGGTTTGTGCCGGTGAGACTGCTTTGGCTGATGCAGAGGAGGAACCTACGGATGAAGTAGCGCCTGCTGGGGAAGAGAAGTCTGCTGAGGAGGGGAATTCGGCACAACCGCCGCAGAAGATGAAGAAAAAAAGCGTGCGGAGCATGAGGCGGCTGAAGCCCAGCGCAAAGCGGAATTTGACGCCAAACAGCAGGCGAAGAAAGCCGCAGAGCAGGAGCAGATCGCCCGTCTGGAAGCGATGAGTGATGAAGAAGTAATCGCGGCCTCTACCCAGCGGGTAAGTACTGATGTGGAAAAACTGACGCGGCGCAATATGAAGGAGTGTGTGTCCGAGCATATTCAGATGCTCTGTATGGAAGATACGGCGTTTGCCCGTCTGACAATGCATCCGAAAAAGAACATGATTCGCTGTTTCCAGTACATCAACCGGAAAGCCTGGGATTATGTACAGGATGAACTAAAAGCAAGCGGAACCCGCCCTGGTCCCGGACAGCAGGCGTATGGCTGCGATGTGCCGGATGATCTGTGCTATCAGTGGGCGGAAGATTATTTCCGTGACCCTGATGCCAAGGAAGACCATGAGGATGAGGAAAAGTTTGTTCCCAAGCCGTATGCTGGGAAGTCCTCTGCAAAGAACAAACCCAAGAAGGCGGCAGAGAAGAAAAAGACGGAACCCAAGTCGGCACCCAAGCAGGAGGAAAAAAAGCCTTCTCAGGATGGGCAGATGTCGCTGCTGGATTTTGGTATGGCAAAGGCAGGCTGAACCGGCAAAGGAGGAAAAATGCAGAATGATTGCTTATAAGGGCTTTCGCCCCGGGCTGATATGCCGTGGCTATCAGTTTGTGATGGGGCTCAATACGACTGAAAAAGCAAATTGCAGGGAAAATGGATTTCACTGCGCGGAGGACCCGCTTGACTGCCTTAGTTATTATTCCAGCCTGGAGCATTCGGAATATTATATCGTCAACGCCGGCGGCGACATCGATGAAGATGAGCATGACTCCAAAATCGCCTGTACGGAGCTGACTGTGATTAAGCGGCTAACCAAAGAGGAGTTGTTTTTACATGGTTTGGCATACATGGTAGATCATCCGCGCAGGGTGTGGAGCTCCCATGTGGCAGCCAACCGGGCAATGGCGAACTGCGGTTATGCGGTGGTACGGGGCAAAGACCCCGTTGCTACCGGAAGACTGGGAGACATCCTTGCTTTTGCGAAGGAAGCTCCGGATTCGGAAAGTATCGTACAGGTTGCAGTGGGCCGGATTGACGGCGTTACATTACTGCCTGATGTGTGGTATGGCGTAGATTTGACAAAGAGGATGGTGAATTGAGATGAAAAAAAGAGCCCTGATGGCACTTCCCAAGCTGACAGCGACGGATGAAATGAAGAAAATCGCGACTTCAGACCTGCCAAGAAAGGAAAAAACTGACTACGGATATGTTCGGGAAGTCTGTGAGTATTATACCTATCTGAGATGTATCAAACAGGATGGAATATTGAAGGTGGCTTTCTTTTTCCCAGAGCATCTTCGCTTGGATGGGAGTAATCCGGCCTATGAAGTGTATCTGGATAAAGAAAAGCGGCAGTTTATTACCTATAACAGCCTGATACAGAAATGGTGCGAATCCAAGTTGGACAGACTGGACTGGAAGCGGCAATACTGGTATACCAAAGCCTACTGGATCAGCGAGGAAGATGAGACATCTATACAGACATATCTGAACATTGATAAAAAAGCGGTAGAGGCCATCCTGCAGTTTCAGCGGGATGTGCGCGATGAACAGCTCGAACAGCGGCACCGGCGGGAAACTGATCCATGGGATAAAGATATGGAACAGGTGCCGGAACTTCCGAAGGACTGGAGTCGATGGGTGGATAAGGTTGCCATCCGGCAAAATTACATTTACTACCACTACAAAAAGGGCGGCGCCAAAACAGGTTATTGTACCTACTGCGAAAAGGAAGTACCGATCAAGGTACATCCACATCACAATCAAAAAGGCCGCTGTAGTTGTTGCCGCCATTCGGTGGTATTCAAAGCCTATGGACGAGCGGGGTATATGCAGACAGAAAAACATTTTGCCTACCTGATCCAGCGATGCAAAGTTGGCTTTGTAGTTCGTGAATTTCAGGCTGACCGGACATACAGAAAAGAAAGCCTTCCAAACTCCAGACTTTATTGCCAGGAAATCCGGCGCACGATTTATGACAAGGAAAGGAAGCCAAGAACCTACTATTGGGGGTTGTATAAGCAGCGCAATATGCGTTGGATTTCCGGATCCCCCTGTTCTTACAACTGGTCTGGTTCGCATAATGGACGGGTCTATGGCAAAACGCTGCCAACTCTGGAACAGAAGGAACTTCGATGCACAGGGCTGGTCAACTGGATTCGGAAGCAGAAAAGCGTTGATCCGGAAAAATATCTGGCTGTGCTCGAACGGATACCGCAAATGGAACAGATCAGCAAGGCGAGCCTGCCGAAGCTTACCAGAGAATGTTTCAGTTCCTGCGGAACGGTCAGTGAACTTATCAAAAACCGTAGTACAGGGAGCCTGATCAAAGCCTTGGGACTTGACAGCAGAAGGTTTCAGCGCCTTCGGCTCCATAATGGAGGCTGTGATCTGCTGCGGTGGCTGCAATATGAAAAGGGCACCGGCAGGGAAATCCCGGATAATGTCCTTTTGTGGATGTATCAGCAGGATATTAAGCCCAGGGATGTCCAGTTCATTGCCGACCGCATGAGCATGGTGCAGGTCTATAACTATGTGCGGCGTCAGATGCCATCTTTCCGGCGAAACAGCCATGAGGTACTGCGTACATGGGAGGATTATCTTTCCATGGCAAAGAAACTGCACATGGATGTTTATGATGAGATCGTATATCGCACCAGAAAGCTGCGGCGGCGCCATGATGATCTGGTGCTCAAATGCCAGGAGAAGGATATTGAACTGCAGGCCGAGGAGATGGAGGAGAAATTCCCCCATGTTAATGCCATCTGTCAGGAAATCAAAACGAAATATGAGTACGCCGATGCGGATTATATGGTAGTGGTGCCAAGCGGTATTCTGGATATTATTACCGAGGGGCGTGCGCTCCATCACTGTGTAGGAAGCAGCGACCGCTACTGGGATCGGATTGAGCGGCGAGAAAGCTTTGTGATGTTTCTGCGTAAAACGGATGATCCTTTCCATGCCTATTACACGCTGGAAGTGGAGCCGGATGGAACAGTGCGGCAGAAACGGACGGAATATGACCGGCAGAAGAAGGACATTGAGCAGGCAACAGAGTTCCTGCAGAAGTGGCAGCGGGTGGTTACCGCCAGGCTGACAGAAAGCGACAAGGCGCTGGCTGCAGAGAGCCGTGTCCTTCGTGAGAAGGAGTTTATCCAGTTGAAGAAGGATCGGGTCATCATCCATACCGGCCATTTGGCAGGAAAACTTTTGGTGGATGTGCTGATGGCAGATCTGATGGAGAACACGGATAGCATCCAGTCTCCGGCGCTGGCTGCTGCAGCGTGACAAATGAGAATGGCCGGGCATCCTTTGGGTGTCCGGCTATTGATGAACAAGGAAGGAGCAGAGCATGAAACAAATTGGAAATCTGGCAGTGGTTTGCGCCAGGCGACAGGATGTGCTGCTGCAGGTTGGCAGTGAAAAGGTATGTGTCCATGTGGGAGCCGGACCAGAGCGGAATACGCTTCACGCAGCGTGGGACGATGATGACGCCATTCAGCGTATTGTCCATGAATTGAATTTTGGCAGGTATGCAGCCGGCAGAAATGGGCTGCATACCGCACAGCAGGATTGCCCTGTGGGGCGGGGAAAGGAGAAAAGCGCATGATCAAAAACCTGAATCAGCTGCGCAGGACACTTCGGGAAGGGACGCAGTTGGAGATATTGGATCACTGCCGGCCGGAATGTATTGGACAGATACGGAACATTACGCTGGTAAACACGCAGGGCTTTTATAGTACCGTAGCGAATCAGCCAGATGCGTCTGCCAACAGAGGGAACGGCGGCCGCGGCCCAATCCTTTGGTGGGGCAGAGCCGCCCACTGGCAGTTTACAGACGGTGTTTGCAGTGTTTTCGACAGTGAACAGAAGCATACGGAAGAAGAACTGGTTATGTCCTTCCGGGTACTTGAAAAGGAGGCAGCATAATGGAACGGAATATTTTTGAAAAGCAGAGAGAATTGAATGACCGGCTCAACCGTTATCGGGATGAGTATTATAACCGCAATGCGCCCAGTGTGTCAGATGAGGTCTATGACAGACTCTTTGACGAGTTGAAAGAGCTGGAACAGGAAACGGGAATCCAAATGGCAAATTCGCCAACCCAGACAGTAGGCTATCCTGCGGTAAGCAGACTGGAGAAAACCAGACATGAGATCCCGCTGTTGTCTTTGGATAAGACTAAGAGCAGTATGGTTCTTCTGAATTTCATGGGTGAGCAGCAGGTGATGCTGATGCTCAAACTGGATGGCCTGACTGTAAAGCTGACCTATGAGAATGGAGAACTTCTGGAGGCGGCTACCCGTGGCGATGGTGACGAAGGGGAGATCATTACCCATAACACCCGAGCCATCAGCGGTATTCCTTCCCACATTACCTACAAAGAGAGACTGGTTGTGACGGGTGAGGGCTTTATCAGACCCAGTGATTTTGAGGAACTGAAGACCAGCCTGCAGGACAGCAGCGGTAAGCCCTATAAAAACGGCCGCAATCTGGCTGCTGGTTCCATCCGTCTGATGGATGCCAAGACATGCCAGGAGCGTCGGCTGGTTTTCATGCCGTTTGGTGTGCTGGAGGGCTTTCCGCACCTGACCCGGAAATCAGATAAGCTGCGGGAATTGCGTGCGCTGGGGTTCCAGCCCTGCAAGTATCTGGTCACAAAGCAGAAACTGACATTGGAAAATGTGGAAGCCGGTATTTATCAGCTGAGGCAATATGCCACTGACAAAGATATCCCCATTGACGGTATCGTGGTTTCGTTTAACGACATCGCCTATGCCCAGAGCTGCGGCCACACCGGACATCACTATAAGGACGGTCTGGCCTATAAATTTGAAGATGACCTGCATGAGAGCCTGCTGCAGTACATTGAATGGACACCGGGCAGAACTGGAGAGATTGCTCCGGTAGCTGTGTTTACACCGGTGGAAATCGATGGCTGCGAGGTCAGCCGGGCCAGTCTGCACAACTTGTCCTTTATTGAGGATCTGGAACTGATGGCTGGAAACCGGATTCTGGTAAGCAAGCGAAATATGATCATCCCTCATGTGGAGGAAAATTTGGACAGAGGCGGTTTCTCTATGGCGGATACGATTCCCCATGTTTGCCCCTGCTGCGGACAGCCTACCCGCATCCATGAATCAAGCGGAAAGGGCGAAAAGAGCGAGGATCGCATCATCAAGACGCTGTACTGCGATAATCCTGACTGTGAAACACGCCGGCTGAAGAAGTTCGTTCATTTTGTCAGCCAGAAGGCGATGGACATTGAAGGGCTGTCGGAGGCTACACTGGAAAAATTCATTGGTCAGGGATTTATCCATAGTTATCTGGACATTTACCGTCTGGACCGCTACCGGGCTGAAATCGTCCGCATGGATGGGTTTGGTGAAAAGTCCTGGCAGCGCCTTTGGGACGCTATCCAGCAGAGCCGGAATACCACCTTTGAACGGTATCTGATTTCTATGGACATCCCTATGATCGGCAACACTGCCAGCAAGGTATTGGGTCGTGTGTTCCACTATGATTTGGATGAGTTTCGGGATGCGGTCTATGGAGGCTATGATTTTCGGCAGCTTCCGGATTTCGGGGAGACATTGCATAACAATATCCACGACTGGTTCTGTGTAGAAGATAATTTCTGTATTTGGGAGGAGTTACAGACTATGATGAATATTCAAAAGCCTGCTGTGGCAGAACACAGCGAAGACAGGGTGCAGGATAATCCCTTTGTAGGAAAGACTATCGTAGTTACCGGCAAGGTGGAACCCTACACCCGGGACGGAATCAATGACCTGATCGAATCACTGGGCGCCCATGCCGGCAGCTCGGTGTCCAAGAAGACGGATTATCTGGTCTGCGGCGAAAATGCCGGCAGCAAGTTATCCAAGGCCAGGGATTTGGGCGTTACAGTGCTGTCGCCTGCGGAGTTTTTCAGTATGGCTGGTGCTGAGTAAGATAATATAGCATACCATCGGTGTGCTGTCAGTTAATCAATGGGGAGAGAGCCGAAACAGGGCTCTCTCCCCATATCTTTTATGGAAGATTTCAAGTAGGAGGGATTTTAATGCATATCGACAGGATACCGGTTTACCGGGTATATCAGAGGGCTATTGATTTGGAGCTTTACCATTCCTTTGCCGAATTGGTAGTACAGACTTCTCAGGACGATACGGCGAGAAGGACTTACCGACAAACAAGGGCGATGCAGATATGGCAGGTGGAAACGGATGTGTCCGGCTATTTTGAACCATACCATTTGCGTTACCCTGGCGAGGTGTTGGAGCGGTTTGAGGAAAAACTGGGCGATGATGTCCAGGTGTTCCGCGCTCTGGCCCTGGCGCTGGGAAATACCTGTGCGATCCAGTCTGACAATATGTTTGTGGGTAACCAGCGTGGAGCATTCCTCCAGAAATTGCGACGGTCTGCCGGAGAAGATGTGTACCTGCAGGGCGCTCTGCATCTTTTGGAAACAGATGCGGCACAGCGCCATGCCCTGTTGGAGAAACTGGCAGAAAGAGAGTATATGAGAACGGAAGAAGCCCTGTTTGTACTGTCGCTATTTGATGATACGGAACGCGGCTATGAGGCGATGCATACCCAGCTGAGCCGCCTGTTTACACAAAATCGAACACTTTCTCTGGTATATGATTTTGGTGTGCTGGAATGGTTCATCCGGTTCTATGCAGAGCAGGCAAAGAAATACCGCGGGAAAGCCGACCTGGTGCTGCGCACGCTGATGAAACTGCCGTATATGAATGTGAAGCCCGACAGCCGCGAATTTTCGGTTTTGACTAAAGCAGGGTATCGCTGCGATGAAATCATTTTGGCAAACTCTCTCGCTGTATGGGCGGACAGGCTGCCGGATCGGTTGAGTTCCAAGAGCATCACTGCCGAGAAAATCGCAGCGGCGTGTGGGCGGATGCTTCTGAATGCTCCAAAGGATCTTTCGGAAGAATTTTATGAGTATCTTGGCTGGCTGTTTCGGTTCTATGACAGCTTTACGGTCAAGTACGAAGGATTTCAGGGACTCTGGGAAGCGGTTCAATATGGTTTGAACCCCACAGCGCCGAAAACACTGTTATGGATGAATCAAACGATACAGAAAGATTTTCCGTACCGATTTGATGTGTTTGATCCTCAGTACGATGATCTCGCGAAGGAACTGGAGCGGGATAACTATATGGAGTTGTTTACCTTGCAAATGCTGCATTCCAGGCAGGCGATCCCTTTGAAACAGTGGCTTTCCAGATACCAAGAACTAACCGGAGCCGATTATGGAGAATATTTCAGAAGTTGCCATAAGAACAGTGGGCGGGCGTTTGCCTTTCTGGTGGAAAGGAAAGAAATCGATTTATGGGAGTTTTTTGAGCAGCACAGGGATGGTGGCGAATACGCGCCACAACTGAAACTGCTGCGGGAGTATGCCCTAAGAATTTCGAGCTGGAGATGTTTCCGGTTTGTAGAGAGGTTGCTGGCTGAGTATACTTTTCCCCATCTTCAAACGATTTTTGGTGAGCGGTTTTACTTTCACGAATGCTTTGTCAGAAGTGAGGGGTATTACAGCAGAAGAGAATATAAAACATACATCAGCCGGCCATTCCTAACTGCAGAGCAGCAGCGACAGCTTTATGACTGGGTGGAGCTTTCATTTTTCCAAACTGAGCCGGAAAAATATGAGGACTTCGTTTTAAGTGCCTTAAAAGCACCGGAGATCCAACGCCTTTATGATAAAAAACCGCTGGCAGCGGTGTTGCGGCAGTTTTTTCTCCACAGCGAGTATAACGGCTATGAAATCAACCGGCTGAAGGAAACATTCTATTCCAAGGAAGAGTTGGAGGATGAGCGCAGAGTCGAAGCTGAGAGAAAGGAGCAGGAAAAACGACTGGAGCAGGAAAAACGAACCATACAGAAACGGGAAAAGCTGCAGCAGCTTTATAACGGCAGCGCCGAATCTCTGGTTAAATTCATTGGGGGATATTATCATCAGGACGAGAAGAACGAGGTGCTGAATATGGCGTTTGACAAGCTGGTAGAATGGCCTGTCGGTTGTGTACGGACGATGGAAGCCAAAGGCGCACATGCCTTTTTTGAACTGTGTGGTGAACTGGTAAAGTCTGAACCCCGGCCAAGGCATGAGATTTTGAATATGGTACTGACACTGATCGGAGGTGAAGCAGCATGAGAAATACATTAAAACATCTGACCCTATTGACCAGAATGAAAGATGACGGATTGCTCCCGGCGCTTACAGGCAGCTTTTCAGAGGATGCCATAGCGCAGGCATGTGGACAGGTGGAGACACTTCAATTACAGGAACGGCTGCACATCCGAAAGACAAAGCGGATACAGGAAGAACTGGTTCGGGTGCCGAACTTTGCAGCACTCTATGGTGCGTTGTGCAGGCAGGAGATTGGTGATGAAGAAATTGCTTCGGTCTTAGAGTCGGCAGACGGGTATGGAGAGAGACTGACAGCGTATCCCCAAGAGCAGGTGCTGGCAGTCATGGAATTGGAACTGTTGCCTTCCCTGCGGTTTGAATACCTGAAATACTATTTTCCCTTTGTGATGTATGAAGAAGAGGAGCAGGTCATATTGGATAACCTGCAGACTTTTCCCATTGCGGAGTGGAAGGGACTTTCCATGCTGACGGAGCACCAGCGGGATATGATGCGGCAGCCGTTTCTTGGTTCGTATCTGTTTTGCTGGCATCAAAATGAGCGGAAAGCTCTGGAACTGTTGGAACAGAATCGTCCGCTCCAGAGAGTCTGCATCTTGCTTTATCGGCAAGGTGTGCGGCTGTTTCTGTCAGTAGAGCGCCTGAAAGATCTCCGGTGGATGAAAATGACCGATGTGGGAAAATTCCGCCGGCTGTTGGCTGTATTTGAATATGATGCAGAGGATTTGTCTGCTTTTTTTGACCTCTGGCTGGACAACCATGCCGGACAATACGACCTCAACTGGTTTATCTCCCAGCCACATCCTTTAAGCAAGGAACGAAGGAAAGAAATTTTATGCAACCAACTGAGTTATTTGAATGCTCTGTATGCCGGCAGGCTCCATTTGGATTTTAATGCAATCCGACAATTCCAGTTTTCAATTCTCATTTATGCAGTGGAGCATAGAAAAAAGCATTTTCTGGATTTGGTGGATCAGAACAGTGAAGTGTTCCTGTCCTTGGGGAGATACTCACTTTTGTTTGAGCCAGGCTTTTGTGAGCATTGCAACATCAATTCTCTGACGCTGAAGAATTTGAAAGCCAGCGATTCTGTGAACCGCAATGACAGCTTTTTTACGCTTCTGGAAGAAGGGCAGCAGTACACCTTCGAGGAAATGTATCAGCTCTGGCATCAGAAAGAGGTTTACGTTCGGCTATACACCATGCTGACACCTCTTCCTGTGGATCAGCGTTTGCTGACACTTCGGCAGCTGATAAAGCGGGAGCTGGTCAGCCAGTATACAGGAGATACAGAGCTGGAGCAGCTTGGAAAATGTCTGTTGGAAAGGCCATTTAGCGAATGGTACCGGAGTTCATTTGGACATATCCGTGGACTGACCCGGAGGACTGCCATGGAACTGTTACAACACTATACGAAGCTGCAGACATTCATACCGGCTTTCACTGCGGAGCCGGATGCGGTATTTGCCCTCAACAATATGACGGCTCTTTTGGAAAGGACGGATTGGAAGCAGGTACGCAAAGATATTCTGACAACAGATGCAGACTGGCTGGAACTAAAAGACAAGCTGGTCTTCTCGGATGATTTTGTGGAGCAGAACAGGGAGACTGTCACGGAGTTTTTACTGCGGGGTGGCGCGGCTATGGTACGCGCTCTCTATGGGGAACTGGACGGGCAGGAGTTGGCTGTTGAAGCGCTGCGACGGATCGTACAGGCTGAATTGATGGGCCAGTTCTATAAACTCAAATATTTTGCCGGTGACCTGCAGCGTGAGATCCGCTACCCTGTCAGCGAGATGCAGGAGAGCCTCTGGAAGAAAAATCTTTCTTTGGCCCGAGGTGCATTTCTGGCAGAAGAGGTGGATGATTTTTACCACACTCTGCGGCTTGGGGAGCTTCCTCATGGTACCTGCCTGTCTTACCGTACTGGAAGCCAGAGAGAGTGCCTGTTAGCCGCCTTTGACTCTAACAAGAAGATTATTCTTGTGAAAAAGGATGAAACAGTGGTGGCTCGCGCCTGCCTCCGTCTGACAAAAGGTGCATTTCAAAAACCACCTGCCATCGATTTTTCTTTTGCTGATTTGTCGCAGGAGAACACGGCTACCGGAAAGTCTGCCGCAGGTGAGAAGGCTGTGTTATTCCTGGAGAGTGTTTATACTTCCAGACTCAATGATATTGAAAAAGAGGAAGTAATGAAACTGGCAGTTTCCCTGACAACACAGAAAGCGGCAGAGTTGGGTGTTGTGGCGGTACTTGCAAGAAAGTATCTTGGTTGCTATGAACGGGATGAGTATGTGCTTGCACCGTTCTATGTGTACATCTCAAAATCCAAAAACGGATGGCAGTATCTGGACTCTCTGGGCGGAGCGGCATATACCTCAGCAAAAGAGGAGTATGTAGAGCATCCATTCCTGGTCACACAGACTGCCATGCATCATACAGGGGCAAATAACAGAAACGAGGTGGATTATGAATAATAGGACAATGGCAACGGTTTATGTGGATCGGGATAGTATTTCCCTCAAGACCCGCTCCAGAAATGGCTGTTCGCCGCAGCAATTTATTATTTTGAAAAAGGAACTGCAGCGGCTGGAGGAGAAGAAGTATTTGATCGCCAAAGATATTCATTCCTATGCAGAACTGCGGCTGTGTGATGCCGTAGACGGTGTCAAAGTGCTGGAGTTTTCCTTCACATGGCTGAAGGATGCTGGCAGAGACAGCGTTTCCGGCTATACCGAACGGATCAGGCTGCCCTATGAGCCGTTTCGCGCATATGCGGCAGGTGAGGAAGAAACCGTTGATGGAACACGGTGGCGGCTGCTGTCCATTCCGGAACAGAACCGGCCAAAGCTAGAGTTTCACAGCCGGAAAAATCTCAAGGCCGTAGTGGAAAATCCTATCCTTCGGCACAAACTGGGGAAGTTTCTGGACCAGCACTTTAACTGGTACAACTATGAGCGCATCGTCCTGACGGATGATTACCTGCCTTACAGCTTCTTTTTTGAGGGCTACATGGTACAGGGCGCAAAGACTTGCGGTGGAGTAATCCTGCATGGCGAAGAGAACATCCAAACGGCGAAATACGGGATACATACATAAAAATCTATAGGAAGATTTTATACATAGTCAACACCGCCGCAATCGTATAGTTTGCGGCGGTGTTCTTGTTGTCCAACATGACATTGAAATTCATATTTTTATTCTTGTGCTGAAAAGTAGGCTATCCTATAATTAAAAAGAAAAATATCGGATTGGGACATTTCTGCAACATTTGATGTTTAGAATATCAGTATGATCGGAAAATTGGGAAAGGAAGTGAAGGCTTTGAAGAAGATTTTAATTGTAGAGGACGATCAGCTTTTGAATCGGACCTTGGCATATAATCTGACCTCTGATGGATATGAGGTCATTTCGGTTTTTAATTTTGACAGCGCGGTAAGAAAGCTACGGGAAAATGAGTTTGATGTGGCGCTGCTGGACATTAACCTGCCGGATGGCAGCGGACTGGATCTGTGTGAAGAAATCCGGAATCGCGGTCAGCATACCTATATTATTTTTATCACAGCCAATGATAAGGAGAGCGATATGCTCAAGGGTTATGAAGTCGGCGGCGCGGATTATGTGACTAAGCCCTTTTCTGTGACAGTGCTTTGTAAAAAAGTGGCGGCGGTTTTTGCAAATCTGGAGCTGCGGACACCTCGGCATGATCTGTTTGACGATGGTTTTTTGAAAATTGACTTTTCGGAGCAGAGTGCGTCCCTTGCCGGAGAATCCCTGGACTTTACACCGAAGGAATACCGCACCCTGTTCCTGTTCGTAAAGAATCCCCGGATTATTCTGACCAAGCGGCAGATTTTAGAGAAGCTGTGGGACATTGATGGAGACTTTGTGGATGAGCATACTCTAACGACGATCATCAGCCGTATCCGCAAAAAAATCGAAACAGAGGAGAGGAAATATATTAAGACAGCTTATGGAATGGGCTATCAGTGGATCGGCGGTGAGCCTCGATGAAGCTGCAAAATTTATCCGTCAGGGCATTTTTGAGAAAAATTGTGGCAGGGACTCTGCTCACTGCCGCTTTGTTGCTGTTGATTTTTTTCTTGATGACGAAAGATGTGCGGGTTGTCATCTGCGGCATTATTTTGATAGCTGCATTTTACATTTGGGGCATGGTTTTTCTGCACTATTTTCAAAAGAAACTTTCTCTGTTCACCGATGGTTTGTGCCAGACATTGGATCACATGATGGACAGTACAGACCGGCCCAAGGTAGACTATGAAGCGGAAACACTGCTGTCCCGGATCAGCCACCGTCTGGAACGGCTCTACAATGTGATGCAAAAGACCAGACATACGGCGGAGGAAGAAAAGGAAGAACTGCAATCCCTGGTATCGGATATTTCCCATCAGACCAAAACCCCTATCGCAAATCTGAAGCTGATCAACGATACCATGCTGACACGGCCATTGACAGAAGAAAAGCGCAAGGAGTTTTTGCAGGCCACGGGTACGCAGCTGGATAAATTGGATTTTCTCATTCAGGGAATGGTGAAAACCTCCCGTTTGGAAACGGGTGTCATTACGCTGGAGAAACAGGATGCTGTGATCGGGGATACGCTGGTGAGCGCCATCAATGGTGTTTTGGCTCCGATGGAACAAAAAGAGATCAGTCTGTCGGTGGACTGCCCATCTGATTTGACAATATCCCATGACAGCCGCTGGACTTCCGAAGCATTGTTTAACATTCTGGATAATGCGGTAAAGTACACCTCTGCTGGTGGCAGCATTCAGGTGAGGGTACGGGATTGGGAGATGTATTTGAGGATAGATGTGACGGATACAG